>Ga0181399_1000010_pt1 | contig 56226 bp, 61 predicted proteins | sample 22SPOviralmetaG_FD_130128 | JGI IMG/M metagenome (GOLD analysis project Ga0181399, IMG submission 130128) | Marine viral communities from the oligotrophic San Pedro Time Series (SPOT) site, San Pedro Channel, CA, USA - 22 SPOT_SRF_2011-05-21 | ecosystem: Environmental > Aquatic > Marine > Strait...
AATATCTACAACCACAAAAGCTGAATAATCGAGACGAATACCTCTTGCAGTATCCACACAAATTAGATAATTGTGACCTTGAACTACTTCTTCATGGTAATCTACACCTTCATATTGTTTAAGCGGATCTACAAATGGAATAGCACTTAAAGTAGTTGGTGATATCAAAGTATTTGCTGAACCAATGAATTGACATTCAAATTCTTGTCTGAACTGATCTTCAGAAGTGTTAGCAATTTGTTCTTGTTTCCAGTCTTCATCTCTACCAGGTACATCCCACCAATTAATACTGATTGGATTAAATGCTGACTTGCCTTTTTCAGCCTCAGTCCACATTTTGTAAAAGTGATTCATACCTTTAGGTGTAGAAACTACAATCATCTTTGTATCTGCACCAGATGAAATTGTAGGATAAACTGATCTAAAAAAGTCTTCTGCATCATTTGCAGGTACAAAAGCAAACTCATCTAGAAAGATAAGAGAGAAAGACATGCCACGAGCTGCTGAGCCTGAAGAAGATGTTGCAATTATCTTACTACCATTTTCTAGTGTTACAGATCTTTTATTGAATGAAACTGCACCTTGTTGTAACCAAAAGGGAAGATTCTCATACGCGAGTTGTAAACGACCAAGAATTTCTTGCGCAAGTTCACCTTTGTTAGCAAGAATACCAATAGTTTTACCTGGATTAAACAATGCAAACCATAAAATAAACGATACACTCGTTGTAGATTTACCACACTGTCTTGGCAATTTACATATATTAAAGCGATCGTTTTTAAAATCATTAATCATATCTCTTTGAAAATCATACAGCGTAAATGGAATTTCGCCATAATCCACAGACATAATTTTCATATATGTTTCAGCAAAGTATATAGGATCTTCCATACACTTTTTGTATTCTCTTAACTGTTCAGGAGTATACTCTAGATTTTGGTGAGCTGCTTTAATATTGGGGTTACCAATGTAGTGACTAATAGCATCTGATTTATCAAAAAGTTCTGGATGTGTTTCTTTTGTAGGAGCATCTGGATAGAGTCTTTTTGCTGCAAGATTTTGCAACAAAGCTTTTTTGGTAGCAAAGAACTCATCACCAAATTTTTTCCAGCCACTATGTAATTGAGAATCGTACTCTTTAGCAGAGATTGCCTGAGTCATTATATAGTTATTCCTTACCTAAAAGCTCAAGTAAGTCCTTTGTATTTAGCTTAACATTTAAATTATTGTTAGTAACATTTTTTTCGCTTTCAAGTTGACCATTCATTTTATTAGTTTTTAAATGGTGATCCATAAGGCGACCTGCTACATCAGCTAATGTTTGGGCAGAGTTAGATGCAACTTCAATGGCCCGCGGGTGCTCAGACTCCTGCGCGAGTTGAACTGCACTATCAAGTATGTCCTGAAGTTTCTCCGATGCTACGTATAGAACTTCTCTTGCATACTCGTAATCATCCGTCCTGTGTTGAAGTACCTTGGAAACGCTGGTCTCTACTTCAACGATTTCATTATTAATGCTATCAGTTTCTTTTTCCATAAACTATTTATTCGGATGGAGTATAACTATTATATGGATGTTGAGATTAAAATTGTATCTAGAGAACAGATTGAAAACAGTGAACATTTGGTCGATGAACTGAAATCCTTCTGCAAAACAGCTTCTAATGATATGCGTGAACCAGCCCATGTCAATATGTATTGGGATAATAAACCTAATACTCTATACTCGCAATTATTCCATCAACATAAGTATGACGAAGATACTGGTCGCCTCTTCCTTGCTTATATTGATAATCAACTTGCGGGTATTTCTGGTGCATATACATATGCTGATGAATCAAACACTTTGATATGTGGCTCAAGAACATGGACTATGAAAGAACATCGCACTAAATATCTCCATGGCAATCATTTATTTCCAGCGCAATTTGAATGGGCCAAACATAATGGATATGAAAAAGCCTATCTTACATTTAATAGTTACAATCAGTGGTTGTTCGAGTTTCTACAAAGAATTAGTGATGGAAAAGCTACAGCATTTGGTCTATCTAATTCAGATACATATAAGCAATTACAATTCTTACCTGAAACAAAAATAATTAATTACACTGAACAACACGTTGCAGTAAAATACCTATGATACCGTTATTTGCACCTTTAAAAGATCAAATTGAAATAGATAAAGAAGAAATCCTTTGGGAACTTTCTTCTTCTGGTGTATTAGGTGAAAGCATTGTAGCAACCACAACGTTTTTTGATGGTCAATCTCATCATAAATCACCTGCTGCTTTTAATGAAACAAAATTTGAAGATACTGCATCAGTAACTCACTATGACGAAGATGGTGAACTTCAAGACGGTGCTGATACTTTTTTCATGAATAGTTTAACATACATTGATGAAAGATCTAAACGTCAAAGTTGGGATAAAAATAGAACTGTGCCACTTTGGGTAAAACATGATGAACCTTGGTTTTGGCGTGATGATGTTCCATATACAAAATCAGTTATCAAAAACTTACCATGGTTCGAATATGTAACCACTACAAGAGTAATCTCATTGAAGCCTAATACTTCAGGCGTGATTCATGCTGATTCTGGTCGTATTATGAACCAAAAATATTATGCTGATGGTAATGCAAGTATAACAATAAACATTTTGACTGGTGGCGGTAATCTACATTTCATAGATGAATTTAGTAATACACACACAATTGATGAAGATTCTAATACTTTTTGGCATTTTGACGACTCTACACCTCATTGTGTTCCAAAAGTAAACAGCCATAGACTACAATTAAGAATCTTTGGACGTTTAGAAAAAAACTATCAAGATATTTTAGATATGGAAAAAGCTATTTGGTAATACGCAATAAGCGTACAAATGGACTTACTGGATCTATTTCCCACCATTTTTCTCCAGGCAATGGCTCTGAAGGTTTAGCATGGTGGTTATTATGCCAATTTTCACCTAAAGCAAAGATCAACATCCAAGGTGTATTTCTACTACCATCTTTTGTATCATAAGTTCTATAACCACTTTTGTGATTAAAGTAATTACTCATATTGGTAGAAAATACACCCATAAAAGATGGTACAATTAATCCAAATAGAAGTGCTTCAAATCCTAATGTAAAGTATACAACTGCATAAGTCGCAATAATCAGAGCATGATAGTAATCGTGCATGAAAATGTGAACTTTATCTCTAAGCATATGACGAGCATACATTAGTGCAGCACTTGGTTTCTCTTTAAAATAAGAATCATCATAAAAAGAAAATAGAATTTTCCAACCATGTTCGTGCGGAGAGTGTGGATCATATTTCTTATCTGTATGGTGGTGATGTTGTCTGTGCATCATTACCCAAGCAAGAGCTGAACCAGTATTTGCGAGTAAGCCTAAATATGAAAAAGCGTATTCAACAGGTTTATATGTCTTAAAAGACTTGTGACTGAGTAACCTGTGATATGTAAAATTGATTCCAAGCGCAATGATTGTAAACCACATAGCAAATGAGATATACCAATAGTAATTAGGCACTTCTAAAGTCAAAGCATAAACAAAAAATCCTAGTAATGCTAGATGCTGGAATTTGAACCAGCTAGAGTTAGGTCGTAAATATGATTTTATATCCATGATCTATTTATAAATAATATAGAGGTATATTATGGCAGGCGCAACTCGTGAATTAACACGCGATGACGGTGAAATCATTTATGATCTGATGATGAAAAGATATATTCAACTTTCTCAAGTTGGATCAAAAAACTCTAGAACATCTGACAATATTGATGAACAATACAAAGTATTCATGGAAGAGCACATGGATTTTACTTGGACTCCTGAAGGATTGCCTAGTGAACTAAATGCTGGTAGAGCAATTGGTGTTTGGGATAAAGGTGAACTTCGAATGATTGTCACCCAAAGATTTGCAACCAGAAGATTACCAACTTGGTATGTAGGTAATATGATTACAGACCCAGAGTACAATAACTTCTACAAAGTAACTAAAGGTATGGCTGAAGCAATTGATGGATGTGCTGAGTATGCTGAATCTAAAGGTTACACACAATTCTATTGGGTGACATCTACAAAAGCTTGGAATAAAAGAGAGCAAATATGGTATAATGCTAGTAAGACATTTAAAAGATATAATGTCTTTATTGAGAACATCATACCTGCAGGAGAAGAACCTAAATTTGATGTTGAGAAGATGTTACTAGGATATAGACCACATCCTACTGATTTGGCTATCAAATGCGCAAAGATAAAACCACATATCAGACACGAGCATTTTCAAAAGCAAGGGCTTTTAAAAGTTAACTACAATCCCTTACAGGAAGAAAAAAATGAATTCAACAAGTAATTTAACTCACAGAGTCTTAGAATATAAAGATGTTGAGTGGGTAACTGAATTAGCAAAACAACAAGTCAAACATATGGGCTTTATGAAAGATGATGTTGGTTTTGACGATACAATGGACACTAAAGAATATTGGGAAGACTGGATTGTAGGCGAAAACAAAAAGACTTATGCGACTTTTAAAGACGGAAAATTTGCATGCTTATCAAGCTGTTATTTCTGGGGATTAATGCCATATGCTACTAGAAAAAATGCTATTTCAGCACCTGGTTTAGGTTTTGCGGTAAGGTCTATTTTTCCAAATCACGAAAAATATTGTTTTGATCAAATATTTGAAGAAGGCAGAGTAAAGATCTATATGGCTTCAAATTATGATATGTATGATTATGTTACACATCCAAAAAGAAGAATTGTTTTCGAAAACTTTAATAAGTTGATGAATGAGAGTTGGACTCATTGTATAGAAGAAATTGTAGAACCTGGACAAATGACCAAATGGAAAGGTTTTCAAAGTCTAACTGGTTATAAAACTTGGCCAGAAAAAATTATGATCAAATCATGGACACACAAAGACTATGGAATTCATTAATCTAGACATTTCTCATCTAGATGATGTTATTGAATTGCAGAATAAGCAAGACAATTACATGGGTGTGCCTAAAAAAGACATTGACTATGAAAATTACTTCAATAAAGAATATTGGGAACTTTGGCTAACTGATCCTAATCATCAAATGACTGGTTACTTTAAAGACGGCGTTTTAAAAGTAATGATGGGTATCTATTACTGGAAACTTTTTCCTTACACTACACTTGGTAATCATTTTGCAGATCCAACTTTAGGGTTTAAAGGTATGATGCTAAATGCAGATATTATGGCCCATTGCTGTGAAGAAGCTTTGAAAAGAGGTCATGTAAAAAGTTATATCTTTAATGGCAGAGCACACGTTGATCAAAAAAGAAGAAAAAGATATTTTGGTAGATTTGAAAAAAGAACAAATGGTAAATGGACTCATAAGACTGAAGAAATTATACCAGCTTTTCAGATGACTAAATGGAAAGGTTTCAAAATGATTGCTGGTATGAGAGCTTGGCCTATGGAAACTGTTATAAGAAGCTTGACGCTAAATGATGAAGTTCAATAACAGTAAACCTTTAATAGTTGGTGGTCTACCAAGATCAGGAACAACTGCTCTTACTCGTTTTGTGTATAGACAATTACTCATTGAAAGCGATAATCCTCCAGGCTATTGCGATGAACTATTTAGAATTTTACCTTCAGTATATGAAATTAATTGGCTAGATAAACCAAGAATGATATCTCTTGCTAATAAAAGTAAAGATGCTTTAGTTTTAGATGTAGAAAATGTAGATGCAACTGATTTTATGTTTCCTGTGGCTGGCAATAACATATCAACTACTTTACCTTATATAAAAGCTAGGGTTGATTCCTATAAAAGATATAATTTTTCTGATTACTTTGGTAAAGTTTTTCCAATGGATCTAGACATGATTAAGTTGATTGATCAAAACTATACTAAAGATTTGCTGTTAAATCATCATTGGCTTATTTGCTGGAGAGAAGATTGGTTTGAACTACTCATTAGTATCTTGTATGCAATAAATACTAAGCAATTTCATGTTTATGGACAACAGAGTTTTATAGAAAAACATATTCTTTTACACCCACTACAAATTGATCAAGACATACATAATATATTCGGATTATTTTACAAATGGATTTCTAAAGATATGGACATGACTTTAATATCTTTAGATGATATTAAAAATATTCCTAACAATTGGAATGAAACGCCTAAAGATAAAGTTCCAACTGATTGGCTAGTTCCTCCAGTTGTAGTAGACGGTAAAAAGAAAAAAATGGAAGAACTAGTTCTCAATTATGATATTGTGAAGAAAAGAGCATTTAAAAGAATAGGTCCTATGCTCAGCAAATATAACGGTCTTTTTGTGTTATCAGAAGACAAAGAAAAAATTCATATAGACTTGACTAAATTACGAGAGAAATGCATACTATGTTAGAACATCAATATACATATATGAACCATTTTAAATGGGGATATAACGGTAGTTGGTTTAATAAACGAGAAAATGAGCGTGATGTATACATGACAAAGTTTGGTCAGATTGAAAGACAGCCGCTTAGCTTTAAAGAAGAATGTTATGATGTCGCAAGAAAAATCTTTAACTATTCTATAATGAAAGATACAACTGTTGATCTGATGTTTAGTGGTGGTTCTGAAAGCGAAATGATGGTTCGTTCTTTTACAGAACAAAATTTACCTATCAATATTCATATCATGGCTTTTAAAGACTTTAAAAATATTCACGATATTTCTCATGCAATAGCTTTTTGTGAAAGAAATAACTTAGAATACATTCTGCACGAACTTGATGTTGAAAAACTTATAATTGAAAAGGGTCTTTTGTACGCTCAGTTTTCTAAGTGCATTACACCTAGAATGTTGCCGCATATGTGGTTGATGGAACAGCTAAAAGGTGGAGTTGTTGTCATGGGTATGGGTGAATGTTACATATCTCATAAGCACGTAAAACAATATTATGATTATAAAGATGGACGCATTATAAGAAATAGTAAAAACGATTATGATAAAGCGCCTTGGTATTTGTACGAGCGTGAAAAGATTAACTCTTGGTATAGATTTGCTGAGCATCATGATATCATGGCTATTCCTGGTTTCTTTCAATATACACCTGAGATTATGCTAGCATTTTTAGAAGAACAAGTCACGAAAGAATTAGTAAACTGCGAACGTTTTGGTAAGTTAAGTAACACAAGTACCAAACTAGAAGTATATGAAAAACACTTTCCAAATCTCATGCAAAGATATAAAAAAGATGGTTTTGAAATGCTTCAACACTTAGACACAGAACTAAGACCTGAATTAATTAAATTATATGGGCAGTACAGTCAAGAATATAAAATTGACTATGAAGATCTAATAAGGAAACTAAGACATGGCTAAAAAGATGTTAATTACCGGTGCTAGCAGTGGTATTGGTAAATCTATTGCTGATAAATTTGAAAATTCAGAATATGACATTATTACAGTTGCAAGAACTGGTGATATGACTGAGAATGGTGACTTAATGGATGCAGAATTTAGACAATATCTAATAGACAAATACAATCCTTACATCTTTGTTAATAATGCTGGTGCATTTATGAGTGACATTACCCAAACTATGACTCTGAATGTAGTTGCAGCTATGCATCTTTTTGAAGGCTTTTATCAAAAAATGATGAGAGGACATATTATTAATATGAATAGCTTTGGCTCTAAACTTGCTGGTTATCCTGATATGGGTAGAGAAAGAGCAAACTATTATGCTAGTAAAAAATCTTTTTTAGAATTTGTAAGAATGCACGCAAGAAACAAAGAAAGACCCATTCATATTTGCAGTATTATTCCTAGTGTAGTTCGTTCAGGCATGAACGATATGGATGATATGTATAAAAACATTCCTCACGATTATGATAAAGTAGATTACAATTCTACTTTTCCTATACCACCTGAGTATTTAGCAGATACGGTTGAATGGATTATCAATCAACCACCATATGTAGACATTGAAGAACTTGTAGTAACAATGCACAATAAAATAACTTCTTTCAATCCAATGGTAAGTACTAACGTTGGACTAAAGCAGAAATATAAAACAACGAGAAAATAATATGAGACCAAATACTGGAGCAAAAATACCTGTTTTAAATTGGAAAGACGCAGAAGAAGTTTTGTCAAATCCTCACTTCTATCATGTGTATAAAATCAAAGCAGATATAGACTTAAGTTTGTATAGAGACCTTTATCAAAAAACCATAGACAAATATGAATTCTATGGCAAAGATGGTCTTAACACCTATGACGCCATATCTCTACAATATAATAAAAGCGAAGGCAAAGATCCTTATTCAGACGGTGTAGAATACGGTGGTCTAAATAAAAATGATGATGGTGAAATCATCTTTAATCCTAATTCTTTTACAGGTCGTTTAGATGGCGCAAAAGATAGAAGTGATAAGAATGATATTGGAGATATGTGGAAAATTTGGTTTGATTACTTAGAAGATAAATTTCCTAATATTCACCTATTTAGAACAAGAATTTTAAGAACAAAACCTGGTCATTCAGCTCCTATGCATATCGACGAAGAAGCAAGCAGAATACATTTACCGATCTTTACAAACAAATACAATATTATGTGGTTTCAAGAAACACCTTATTATTTGCCAGCTGATGGAAGCATATACTTGTGTAATACAGGAGCAGTTGCTCATCAATTTGCTAATTTATCAGGTTTTTCTCAGTGGATGGGTGAAGAAATAGCTAGAGTGCACTTAGTTACTGTGGCAAAACCTAAAAGTAGGATGTATACGAATTGGGCATAAGAGATACATGGCTGCATAAATTAGATATCGATATAGATATTGATAAACTTCGCCATCAGTTTGTAAACGAAGTCATGCCACTTGGTGATCCAATAATTCAAGGTGAAACGTATGGTAGTAAATTTGGTGGTTGGGGTGTTCTTACTGGTGACGGTGACTGGAAGAATGGTATGGTTAGCGGTCAACTTGCATTTGGAGATGATGGCTACGATTTTAAAGCAGCACACGATCATAATATTCATCACGAATTTAACTACAAACATAAAACAGAAATATGCACTGGATATATCGAAAAGATCATAGATCAAATTGATGATATGGGATTACATCCAAGAAGAGCTAGATTTACTGTGCTTCAAGCTGGCGGTGAAAGTACTATACACACAGATGCATTACCAGGTAAATACGCATTGAGATTGCATATTCCACTTATAACAAACGAAGATTGTGTTCATATTGTGTATGATGAAGATGACAATGTTATTGATGAAGTTAATTTAAAAGCTGATGGATCTGCGTATGTTATGTGGGTAAACAACAGACACCAGATTAAAAACAACTCCGATAAAGATAGATATCATTTATTGATGAGCGTTTGGGATACAAAACCTGTTCATGGACCTTTTCATTATCCTCAGAAAAGTATTAACAAGCTAAAAATAATGGCTGCTGCTCATGAAAATCAGTTAAAAATTGTGCAGTACAGAAGTGAAAAAGAAAAAAATTGGAATGATCCGAAGACTTATTCGTATTCGTCTAGCACATCTGCCAAACCAGCAAAATAGTATTTAGTTCCAGACTGAGTTTGCAAATCAACAAATTCATCATATGTCATTTCTATAATCTCAAAGTCTACACCACCCATACCGCTTTCAATACCATTAGTAATGATTGGTGCTACTACTTCTTGCATTTTTAGTGCAGATTTTTTATCTTTCATTACTCTCCAAGTAACCATAACAAAATCACCGTTATCGTTACCCACACTATCTAAAGTTCTTAGAAAGAAAAGCAAAGTATTATCATCAACAAAAGGCTGTTGGCAATTTAGAATATCTGCAAGTTGGTCTTTTGTAAAATGAGAATAGATATGAAGACCAAATCCTGATTCATCAAGACCTTCGCTTTTGTCTACTGTCATTGTTGTTTTAGATGCCCACATTTATTATACCTCTTTGTTATTTATTATCTCAGTTAGCTGTTCGTAGGAAAGGTCATAAAACGAAAGTTTAAACATATACCTGTCATACGGTCCATTTTTCACACCATGCGTGTGGGAGACATTAAGTACAGCTTTATGATACTTACACTTTTCCATACCTTCATCATCAAAAAACATTACATTAGCATTGTGTGCTTCTCTATCGTGTAACAAACAATTTACAGCACATTGAACTTGATCATCAATATGAGGAGTTAAAATAGAATTTGCTAGTAGTTTGTGGTATAATGTTTTAGGAGTATATTTTTGAAGACCATAATATTCTATGAATCTTTGTGATTCTTTTAAAGCCACTGGCATATCGTGGGTATGGTCGTATACAACTTCAAAAGGAGATTTATCAGCGTCTGAATATCTATCGTCTACGTACTTGTCCCAATCTACAAATGAAAAACACTCTTTTTGTAGAGCTTTTTCATCAAATTCAAAGGTGATATCGGTTACGTTTCTCATGACAATAAATAGTATAGAGTATTTATTATGAATTTTGTTTGTTTAAAATGGGGAAAGCGTTACTCTGCTGAGTTTGTTAACAAGCTCTACGGTATGCTCAAGCGCTATCACACAGACTTTATATTACATTGTGTAACAGAAGATTCTACTGGAATTGATAAGAATGTTCGCATTATTGACTTGCCTGATTTAGGTGTAGAAAAATGGTGGAACAAAATGATTCTATTCAAAGGAGACTTTGAAGTATCTGACGGTATCTTTCTCGATTTAGATCTTATTTTGCAAAGTAATTTAGAATTGTTTTACAAACCATCTGAAAATATGAAATTCCTATTTACTGATTGGATAGACCTTGAAGCTTTAGGAAAAATAACATTTGGCGATGGATACAAATATTGCTCTATAAATTCAAGTGTTTTGTCTTGGAACAAAGACACTCAAAAAGATCATATATGGGAAGACTTTATTTCTAACAAAGAAAAAATCCTTTACTTATATAAAGGTATTGATAATTATATAGAAAATAGACACACATATGATTTGTATGAAACAGGAAATGCATACTCATATTGGAATTGCAATGAAGAATACAGAAAAACACCAATTATTTTGTTCGACTATAAGCAAACAAAACAAGATGAAATTGACAAACCATGGATCCATGAGTTATGGTCAAGCTAAAAAGATTATACGCCAAGGCTATACCATGCATGATTCAGAATTAATTAATGAAGCTCATAGGATTTGTAGCGAAAGATACTTTGAGATGATGCGTAGAGGAAAAATATGACATTTCACAGCAATGACATTAGAAATGACAAGTTACTAACTAGATATTATCTAGATAAGTTTCCAATACCTGTGTGGGAATGGTCACGTCAAATGCAAGAAATTTTGTATAGACATCCTCATAGAGCTGAAGATTTTGCAAGATCTTTTTCTCGAAACCAGTTTGTAGCAAAAACTTGGGCGCTTGAAACTATGCAAACAATTCCTGCACCAGAGTTAGATGATAATCCAGTCTTCACTATTTGCGGTTCTTGGTATGGAACTATCTTTGTTCCTTTGATCAGATATATTTTTGGTAATAATACTAAAATGAATCTTGTTGATTTTGATAAAGGTGCACTTGAAATGGCTGGACAACTTCATGGTCGCAAAACAATAAAACATTTTCATTTAGATTTAAATTGGGATCTACACAGAGTGAAAAGAATGTCAACAGATATTCTTATTAACACATCAATGGAACATCTTTATCCATGGACTAATGAAAGTTTTGGCGGTAAGCTTTGTGTATTTCAATCTAATAACTTTACACAAGACCATGCTCATATTAACTGCTCTGAAACATTAGAGGAATTTGTAGAAAGTATGAACATGGATGAAGTGTATTATAGTGGCGAAATACCTTTTCATGATTTTGACGATTTTCACAAGAGATTTATGGTAATTGGTAGAAAATGATAAACGTATTTTGCACAAGATGGGGTGAAAAATATCCTGTTGAATATGTTAACAACCTTTACTTTATGGTAAGAAGACACTTGCCTATGGAATTTAGATTCTTTTGTCAGTGCACAACCACAAGAGGTCTTCATCCTAAAATTGAACAATTACCTTTCTTAGAAGATCTTCCTAATTCTACACCTGAAAAGATGTGGGCATCTCCTGATCATGTAAGAGGTTTGCCAAGACTTTGGGATAGACCTAAAATGAACTATTGGAAACCCAATGGTTGGGGTATTAAAGGTCAAAAGATAGCTTTTGATTTAGACGTAATTATTCAAAAAGATCTTACACCTTTGATAGAACTTCATCAAGATAAAATTCTTTTTGGTAGATCTTGGTGGCATGATATGGACTTAGAGAAAAAACCTAGATGGAAAAAATGTCATAGCGCAAAAATCAATGGTGGTTGTTTTATGTGGAATGACGAACAAAGTAAACCACTATGGAATGATGCGAAAAGAAATGCTGAAAAGATTTATCATATCTATACGGGTGGAACAGACAACTGGCTTTCTGAAAAACACATAGACAAATTTGATTTTATTCCTTCTTCTATGTATTATTCATTTAATAGAGGATGCGAATGGCCAGATGATATTCAAATGCATAAGCTAAGAGAAGATAAAATAGTTTGTGTGTTTAATTGTGACGTTGGCGATCCATTACATTTTGAATTACACGAAGCAGCAAAGGTACAACCATGGGTCAGCAAATATTGGCATTAAGAATTGGGGATAAATATGGCCCTGAGTATGAACACTATTTAAAATCTAAATTTGACAATATAACATTTATCAATAAACCTTTCTTTACAGAAATGAAACTGCAATGGAACAAAATGTGTGGAATGCGCTTTGACACTGATGAACCTTTAGTAGTTATAGATATTGATATGCTGTTTATGAATGATTATGAAGATATCATTAATTACCCTATCAAGAAAGGTGAATTTCTTGGAATGAAGTCTTGGTGGAAAGACACAGAAAAACCAGGCTATTCTTTGAACGGTGGTTTTTACAAGTATTATCCAAAAGATTGCAGATACATATTTGATAAATTCTATAGCGATATAGACTATTGGCAGGAATATTACATTAAGAATGGAACAACTGTTGGACCAGTAAATGGTGAACAGTATTTTGTAGAAGATTCTGTAAAAGAAAGATTAGAACTAAAATTTCTTCCTCAAGAATGGTATGGTAAAATGATTCTTCATCCAACTACTAAATGGTTGGAAGAATGCAACAATGCATATCCAGGTGATTACTTTTATAAAGATGGAAAATTTAACGAAGACGTTAAGATTGTTCACTTTCAAAGATCACATTCGCTTCATGAATTATTGCAAACAACTCTACAGGAGTAGTTGCTTTTCTAATTCTTGATTTTAGCTCTTTAGACGCGTCTCTTACACTTGGAATATCAAAGACTTCGATCTTCATTCTAAATAGATCTTCATGAGAATAATTCGATCCAATGTGAGCTACTGAAATAGATGGTACTTCAACAGGAACTTCTTGAACTACTTCAACAACTCTCTCCACTGTAACTGTTTCTGGATCTTGTTCAACAATTACTTCTTGAGTATATTGACCACCTTTAGCTTTCCACTCTAGGTATTCAGCAAAGTCTCTTTCAGTTTCTTCTTCATTAGCGCTGTATAGATTAGTCATTTCTTGAATTTGATCAATGTCAAATGTTGCAATCAATTTACTAAACATGCTACCAGGAACAATATTTGTAGAAAGATTTTCGATTCTACCCCAACCTTCAGAATCAAAGTATGCTGTTTGAACAAGTGTTCTAGATGTATCAGCAAACATAGCATAGATGAAGTTTAATTTACCGTTATTAAACTCTTCTCTTTTTCTTTGGGCCATAGTAACTTGACCTCTTTTTGGGCCTTGTACTGTTGGTTCGGTTGTATCTTCTGTAGTCATGATTTATTTATTCCTAACCTATTAGATTAAAATAGTATGTGTTTATGTTACTAGCTGATCCATTTGGAGTTGCTGTAGTAGAGTATGTTGGATCAGCAAATGAAAACGATGAGGACTGACCTGTTTGTTTCTTATCTACAAAAGATCCTCTATTAATACCTGTTTGAGTAGTTGATACTGTGTAATTTAAATTGCCATCATCTAATCTTCTACGTAAAACTGGAAGTAAAATATTATTTACCAAGTTAGCAGTGATTGCATCGTCTTTTTCTCTTAAAACATTTGCTGTAGAATTCCATCCAACTGGATAAGCTGTAAAAGTTGGAATAGTAGTTAAAGCTGTTTTTAACCAAAGCTTATAAGTTACCGTACCTGCAGAATATGTTGTATCTTGAAAGATAGTACCTTTATCAGTCCATGTACCTGCACCACCACTTGTAGGCGCAGATGTCGAAATTCTATAAGTTCCTACTTCATCACCACTTTTCATATCTGTAATACATTGAGCAACAATTTCATCATAGATATCAGATTCAGCTGCGCCAGCTAATTGAAGTTTTCCAGCTCCAGTATTCCAGTAAAAATAACTATCTGAGTTAAAAGTGCTAGCTGAAGGATAAGATGGAACTCTTCTATCTTGATAGTAATTATACGTAGTTACAGTATTTGTTCCAGTAGAAGCTTGTGCTGGCCAATCACCAGCGGATGGAGCAGCTGTTCCATCATAAGTAGGAGTGGTATCGTCAGCGGCATCTAGCGTTCTAGCATTATTATTAGTACTTTGAGTTGCAATGGTATTAGCAGCTGACCCAATTAAAGTATAACCAGTTGCACTACCACTTTGAACTAAACCATTTGTAATAGTGCCTGCAGACAAAAGCGCGGCATATCGTGCTCTTAGATTATAACAAATCCGATCTAATTCGGCATCTGTCATTTCTTTCAAGCCATCATTTCCTGATTTTATCTTAAGTGGTCTAGCCATATTATAACCTTTACTGTAGTAAGGAACCTGTAATTAGAACAGTGCCATTTACATCTTCAATATTTAGAGTTTGCGAGTTAGTAAATGTAGCACCACCGACTGTTAATTCCAAAGATTGCGGAGAAAGTACTGATGTTGAAGATACTAGTCTCCATTCAGCATATCTGTACGCACCATCTGAATCAAGAGTATTATTTCCAACTTTTGCTGAGTGTTGAACAATATTTAAATTTGATCTTTCAGCAGAACTCATACTTAAAGCTTTTGCTTGAGCAGTTGGATCATCAATAAGTGTAGCATCTAGATAGTAAAGCTCTGCAGCTTGCCTACCAGCAAATACTCTTCCTTTTTCTTGTTGTTTATTAGAAATTTCGATTACAATACCATGAAAATCTGCATCCGAATCAGAATCATGTGGTCTTGGAAGACCAATGTATCTATGTCTATTATCGCCTTCAGCTAATGTTAGACCAGATCCATCTGAGTCACCAGTCGATTGAAGGTAAATTTGCATTCCAAAAAGGTCTGAATCGTGTTCAGAATCATAACTAACTTTTACAGTATTAAATCCTGCATTACCTAAATCTCCGCCTACATGTGTTTCAGTACCAATAGTTACACCACCATTACCAATTAATCCTTCACTATCAGAAATAACAGTTTGTAGCCAACCAAATTCAGTTTTGTTATGAAGAAGATTATAAATCTTCTCAGCAATGGTAGCGTTAGTATCACCAGCTACTAGATTTAACCTTGAGTCGGTGTCGTCTGAATCTCTATTTTTACCTGGTCCGTAAGGAACATTTAAAGTAAGATTTCCAGCAGGAATTGCAGATGGATTAGCAACTCCACCACGTCCATACATATTCACTGTAATGATATGTGTTTCTGAATCAACAGCATCAAATCTTGGATTTTTGTTAAATCTATCATCAACCCAAAGAGAACCATTATCTACATCAAAACTAGGTGGTGTATTACCAACAACAGCAACGGCGTTCAAAGCAATAATTTCTTCTTCACCAGTAAAATCAGCTGGTCTTAATTTAAATTTATTAACAAAAGATTGATTGAATTGTTCTTGCGAAACTCCACCAATTAAACCAGTCATATTTTTTAGAACTACTGATTTTCTACCAAACAATAAACTATTGCTTATTGAATCAATACCATTTGTTGTTGTATTTAAAGTTTCTCCGATGGATGCAACTCTTGGTGTTGTTTGATCTTCACCAACTGCAACAAATGTTATTTCAATTCTTGATGCTACACTTCCTTGATCTGAGTCTCTTGTAAAGAAGAAAGTATCGCTATCATTTGGAATAAATTTATACAAAGGTGTAATTGCTTGATCTACATAGCTTGTAAATGCGAAAGAAGCCTCGACTTCTAGAAGTTTATCACCACCATAAATATACACAATAGATTTATCTACAGAGTCAAGTTCAGCTTTTACTGTAGAGTCAAGAGATGAAAGCGCAGAATTTGTATTGACAGCATCTCTAATAGCTTTTGCAATTCCTTCTTTTTCAAAATCAGAATCAGCGGAAATACTAAATTGAATATCGACTACACCACCACCGAATGCTCCACCACCTGCTGCATTTACAGGAGAAATATCTGCATCTACTGTACCATCACTATCATGTAGAACTCGTTTAGATCTATTAGAGATTGCTAAAGAGGCATACGCATCTGAGTCAAGATTGCGGTGACGGGCTGCAATAGGTGAACTGCTTGGATAGGTAAAAGCAGCATTAGTAAGCGGTCTTTCGCCTGCATCAGAATCAAGTAAATAACTTTGACGAATTCTAAGTGAGATATTGTTACCAGCTTCGTCTGAATCTAAAAGTCTGCGAGCAATAACTCTAATCTGTGCACCATTTTGAAACTGCTGACCTGAGATTGAAGAACCTACTAGTCTATTTGCAGGAACATCTCCTGTTTTAGTAACAATCAATACATCAGAAGTACCATCCGAATCTCTTGTAACAGAAGGTCGTTTAGTATACAACTTTCTGTTAGACAAGTTAATCGCAATTTCGCCTTCTTCGATCTGATCAGTTTGAGGCTGACCTTCAGCATTTAAACCACTTGATTGAGATCTTCTATGTTGGTATACCGGTCTACCGTTACTAAAATTAATTGCCATTGTTTTATCCTAAGTATTGAATGACTGCTGAGCCAATAAATGGTTTTTCAGAGAAAATCAGAATATTGCCACTATCATCTACTATATTTGTTACTGTAATTTCTTTATACATATCATCTACATCTGCAAAACCAGTGTAACCATCACCGCTATAACCAGCTGTATTCGATCCGGCTGCAGCACCTTGGCTGCCCCAAACTGTTTTAAATCTAACTGCTTTTGCAGTTTCTGAATCAGATTCGTTATCAATTGCATTGTACAATTGAGTTCTAATTACATCAAGGAATTCTGTAGTTACTGCAGCTGTATTATCTGTTTGATAAGATCTTTTGTAAATTTTAAAATTCATTAATTTGGTTACTGATTCAAAATCTCTTTGGCTACCAGATGTACCTTTTGTAATAGGTAATACATAATAGCCATTAGCAACTTCAGTAGAACCATCAACTGTAAGTGCTGAAGAAAGCTGATGCCACTGTTCTGAATCCCATGAGTCTTGATAAGTTGTTGTTACAGTCGAAGACGATAATCTTACATCAGATGTGTTAAACACCCAACCAATATCGTGACCGCAGTAAACAAATTCGTATATGGTACTGTTTGTTCTTAGTTTTACTGGAGAAGAAGCATATCCTCCTGATACAATAGTTCCACCAAAGTTAATGTTATAATCTAAGAAGCCTTCAGAGTCTACAACTTTTTTAGCAGAGCAATTTTGGAAAGAACCATTATAGTCTCTTATTTTTGTATGATTAGAATTAGGATATGTTAGACCATTTCCTGATGTGGCTTGAGACCATTCAACTCTTTGATCGCTATCTGCAAATTTATAAGGCGATGTCCAAACATTTATTTCTTTACCATTTGATATCGATTCGCGAGATTCACGAATCCTAATAACATCACCAATTTCTGCAAGTGGGAGAACAAGATTAACTCTTCTTACGCTCTCAACACCACTTAGATCAACATCAATTTGTTCACCTCTAGAAAGAAAATACATTTCAGAATCTAAATAGAGATCTGGAATTCCATCACCATCAGAATCAGCAAAGATCTTAAAACCAGTTTCAGAATCAAAGAATCTAGTGCCAGCACCCTGATTATCTGAATCTATACCAGTTGTTCTAAATCCAACTCTTTGAAACTTTCCAGTTCCATGAAGTTCACCTACTCTATATTCGAATTCACCGAAGTTTCTACGATATCCGTAATAAGGTTGTGTGTTATCTGTACCAACTGGATTATCACCAAAGTTTTGATATACATCAGCAATAAGGTCATTTATCTTTGCACCACCTTTACGAGCTGAATCACCAGTGCCAGAGTCTGGCGAAAGGCCGAGGTTAATTAAATCACGAGTTCCCATAGTTTATTTATTCCTTACTATAAATTAATATCTCTAATAATCTTAACAATATTTCCATCAGAATCGCTAAGGTTAATAACTCTAGGACTATACTGACTATCTGAATCAAGGATAGCTGATGCATCTTCTGTAAAAGCAAAACCAACTTCACTTCCTATGAGATCACTATCGCCTCTTCGCAAAGCATATAAGTTTTGTCTATCAGAATCTGTAGATCCTGGTGTGGCAATTGCTGCTCTTGAATCGAAAATTACTGTAGTGTTTGCAACTGGACCAGAAATAAAGACTTTACTATCAAATTCAAGTTGCCATTCAATTGTTCTTCTACCTGCAATCTCTCCAACCCAGTCATCTGTCCAAGTAGCTGCTGTAAGAGTAATCGGCATATCAAAATCATTTGTAGGTACCGGTGTATCTGAATCAGCATCAGCTGGAAAATGTCTAACTTTTACAGTATACGCTGGCTGAAAGAAAGGTAAAATCTGTTCTATAATCTGCCATCCATCATTTAAGTTTTTTGTTTCAATGTATAAAGAGAATGAAAGATTATATGGAACAGGAGTCTTGATGTTTTGTCTTCTGCCTTTAGAATCTGGTGTGCGAATAAAATCTTGCTTACTAGTAAGTTTTCTATTTACATCATAGTTCATTGCAACTAGTTCATAAGACATTCTTGGAAGAAGTTTTTCAAACATCTCTTCTTCAGGTTTAAATTGTTTTTGAGCTTCAAGCCATTTTGCTCTTGGTCCATACGCAATAGGAACAGGAACTAATTTCCCATCTCTTCTTTTCAAAACAATATTATTAAAGAGACTACCAAAGACTGCAGTTGCGTTCTTAATAGTTTCGTGATAAAAGTGACGACCAATCATTAAATATCATCCAAATTTCTAATTCCAGGCACTTTGTGTGCTCTTGCTGTATAGTCATCAGTTAGATTTTTAGGTCTTTCGACAACATTACCTTCATAATCAGTTACTTCTTGTTCTTCAGCTTGTTGTTCAATTACTGTGTTATCAGCCCAAGAATCAAGTATCGCATCACTATCTGTAATATCTATTGCTTTTGTTTCAGAATCAGTAAATGAAATACCTGCTTTGGCTTTTGAAACAATTTCATCAGTTGATGTAAGTTCATTTCCAACATTATCGTAAGAAACTGCAGTTGGGTTAAACTCAAGATCTTCACCAGAAAGTTCGAACAGTTTACAGTGTAATTTATACTGATAGTTATCGCCTAACTGATAAAATGCCCCATCATGGAAAGTAGTAACACGTAAAATCTCAAACACTTTAGGTACATACTGTTTTTTATTTTGTGCTGATCTACCAAATGGTATTACAATTAAATCACCTTCAAGTGGTCTTGAACGAGCATATTTAGAAAGCAAAACTTCGTAACTATCAGAATCAGCAGATCTTTGTTCCAATGTAACTCTGTAATCAGAATCTATGTTTTCAAAATTATTGATTGCAACGTTCATAATAACTTCTTCACGGAATTCAATACCGTACTGAGTCATTACATCGCCTTCACCTTCAAATCCAGCAGCGGCAGCAAGTAACATATCACATTGAAAACCTTGATCAAAAACAGATTCAGGTCTTTCGTTCCAAATATCATCAGTATAATCAGATGCTCTTGGCATATACCTTACAGTAATACCATTAACATTAATAGATTCTCTAATGAGGTTTTGAACTAATCTTTGTTCATTAGTTGAAAATCTGGCTGAATTACCAAATTGATTAATGTAACCATCAATATATGTATTTTTAATTCCAGCAGAAAGAGCATAGTCTCTATTTACTTTTTGAATAGATCTATTTAAGTTTTCGCCAAATTCAGAGTCATTGTCGCTATCGCCATCAAAGCCGCTAGATGCAATAGTAAATCCTGAATAATTGTTTGTTATAGTCATTAACCATAATACCCGGCGTCGTACCCTACTCTTACAAGTCTTGCCATAATTTCTGCAAATGCATCTTCTATATTATCAGCATCAATTCTAAAAGAAGAAGCTGTATCACCTTCAATGGCGTTAAAATCACTATATAGTAATCTTTGATTTGCAGCAGACAATTTAGATGATTGAGTTCCAGCTTGTAATCTTGCTAATGCTCCATCAAAGTCAAGTCTAAGATTTTGTGGAGAAAATTCATTTTGAACTTTCAATAAACCATCAGAGCCAACTCTTAAATAGGCAGGAGCAGAAATACCATATTCACCGTTTCTAACATTAATAGTATTAATATCAATACGACCAGATGGATTTGATCTAGAGAATTTATCTCTAAAGCTTTGTCTACTTTGGCTTGGAATATTTGTTGATAGAATTACAACATCACCTTCACTTAGATTTTTAAATGCATCAGAATCAAGACCGCCAGATATACCTCTTTTTGTAAAAGTTGTATCGCTATCCCATTGAATTTGATCAGAAGATTTAACACCAAGAATTCTAAAATCACTATCGCCTGTAGGTCTTTCAAGTCTCTGCAAACGTCTGTTTTTATCGGAGTCTGTGGCATAAACTGCTTCCATAAAATTACCAACTTTAATAAAAGCGGTACGAAGCGGATCTCCAGTGTTTGAGTTTGGAGAATTACCGATATTAATCCTTACGTTATTTTTTACTCTACGGTCTGCAGCATTAAACGAAACTTCAGTTCCACCGTCATTTAATACAGGAGCTGTACCAACTTCGTCTACACCATCACCATAGTTTGGTTTTAAAATATCACTTAGATTACGATTTGTCATTTGTAATTCCTAATAGGAGACTTTCAATTCTTTGAAGAGCATCTTGAACTTCTTCTTGTTTTTCTTCTAGTCTCAAAAGCCTTTCTTCTTTTTGTTTTTCTTGCAGCTTTTTATTTTTTGCTGCTGTATAATCTGCTCTATTAACATTTAATATAGCACCGCTTTTTTCATTACGAATATAGTTTCTCATTATATTACCGCAATAATTCTCAGATCTTTAATTGCAGGTATAAAAGATTCGTTTTGCACTTTAAAGATGATCTTAATTTTAAAGGCTTCAAACTCTTCAGCAACTTCTTCGATAAGAGAGTACTCTACAAAATCAGAAGAAGATGGGAAACTATCAAAGTTTGTTTCATTTACGGCTTGATTTCGCGGAAATGTCTGCCAATCAAAATCTTCGAATGGCGTATTATCACCAACTGGTCTGGCTTTATATTGAACAATTAGTTCACTACCAGGTTCCATATCAGCATCAAAGAGTACTTTTAGCTGATTTGCTGGTACTTCAAGTTCAACTTCATTAGTGATATATTGAGCAAACTCTTTATTATTCTGCACAGCAGCAATGTAAGAAATAAACTCATTGTGAACATTTTCACTATCAGCAACTGTAACTTGAGTTGTTGTAAAGCCAGTTTCTAATTCTGAATCAGTAATAAAGTCTCCAACTACATATTTTTCAGTAAACATGGTTGACATAGCATCTACTCTAACAATTGGTGAAAGATACTCATTAGTATTAGTAAAGGTCAGTTTGTTTTCAAAATCAGATGTATTGGTTTTGTTCAAAGTGTTTTGAACTATCTGAGGGAAGTTAAAATCTACGAATTCATCAACATCAGCTTCAGCAAAATCTGTTTTAATATTTGGATTTTGATAATAGATAGAGTTCGTGTTATAACCATACTTGTTAGAAGCTGGTCTCACATCTACAATAGAACCACTTGTTGTTTTAATTTCTGAAGTAGCATTAGTTCCATCAAAAAGAACAGGTGAAATGTTAGTTTTCACTCTATCAAACTGAATATTAGAAGTAGCTACTGTATTAGTACCACCACCTTTACCAGCTTTAACACCTTTTCTCCAAGATACATAACTTTGTTCTGAATCAGCTTCACTCAAATCGATAAAGTACGAATCTTTAGTAGCATATTTCACATTGTGAGTTTTACCAGAAGCTGTACTTGTAAGATTGGATATTCCATCTACATTGTTAATCAAAGTAACTGGTATACCGTTTAAGTTTGATGCAGAATTAAATCTAGCGTCTTCTGAATCATTAGATGATGGGAAAAGATTATTTCCTTGAGCACCTAGAATTCTTACTTGGTGTGTATCATTAGGACCATACATACCATGGTTTTCGTGATATACTTTTACAAAGTGAGAATTTTCAAATGTTTCTAGTGCAAGACCATCATAAGTTTGACCAATTGGATTTGCATAGAAGTTATTTGTATCTTTAAACGTAATACTAGCATCTTCAGTACCAAAGTTTGCTCTATATACTTTAAACTTCATATCTCTATTTTGATCTGCAGTCCATGTCGAATTGTTTTGCGACTTAAAGAAAGAACCATAATAACCACCAACGTTTGGTTGTTGATCAATTTTACCGCCAGTGATTACATCATTTTGACCTTGTACAGCTGTCCATGCAGTTGTTTTATCAGAAGGAGTAAGTAGAACAATACAATATTCTTTGTATGCTTCAATGTAGCATGGAGCATCAAATCTAAAGTTAGTTTCAACTGTTGGTGTAGTTAAGTTTTCATTTGATTTAGACACTGTAACTCGAGAATTAGCAATAATTTCTGGTCCAGGATAACCGTTAATCATGTTTCTAATTTGACACTGTACTTGATTTTGAAGATCTCTTGTATCCACAAATCCAAGCCATACATCAACTGAAGTAATGAATGAGCCAGTTCTTCTTGGAGCATCTATGTTTGGATCAAAGTTATTTGGATTAGAACCAGCATCTAAAGGAAGAGTGAATGCTTGTGCAATCGGATCTTCATACTTAGCAGTAGTGCTTTCTACTCTGGAAACATTAGTTGAATTTCTAGCAATTGTAACATTGTTTCGAATAGTCTGTGCTCTAACTGATACCATTTCACCTACATCGAAATATCCTCTTGATGTGAATGAGCCGGCTGCAAAAGTTGTATTTGCTCCATCTAAATCAGTAATAATAAATCTTTTCACACCAGTCTTAAATGTATTAGCTGGAATAGTAAATCTTCCACGAAGTTCACCAATATTATCTGAAGTCAAAGATCCAAGAGCTCCATATTCTCTTGTAGTTGCTGTTGGATCAAAAGGAGTCTGCTGTACAAATCTAGTAACATCAACACCATCAAATTCTACTTTCAAGGGAACATTTGGTCTCATTCCTTGCACATCAAATTTTACAGTAATTGAACGCATGAAAGCATCATCAATTGCTCTTACTTCTTTTGTTCTAAACTCTGTTTTGATAGTTCTTTCATCAGCAAAGCTAGCTCTTGTAGTGTTAATCTTTTTACCAGCTCTAATTTTTTGAGTGATTTTAACACGTTGACGACTACCTTGAGAATTTGTAAATTTAACAACTCCAAATTTTCTTCTAACAGCAGCTCTTGAAATATCTTCGCGGGACCTAAACATATAAGATGTTGAAGTTTTTGTAGTTCCAGCCCACTGATAAGATGTAGATTCTTTAGCAGAACCAGCAACTTGAGTTGAAGTAGAGCGCAAATTGTTAAACACTGATTCTGGAACAGATTCAATACCACCACCAAAGGATGTTCTATCAACTACGTGACCACTAACTACTCTACGACTATCATCTTTCCAATAATCTTGAGGAGGATCTAAATTTAAATCGCCTGCATAAATCCATGTGTTATACGGATTAATTCGAATAGTTTCAGAAGCAAACGTTTGAGATAAGACTTCTTCTTGATCATATGATTTAACAATATAACCAGGAGTTTGATTCAAGTAATACTCATCAATATTTGTACCATTATCTACTTTTTGAACATTAAAGAATGAATCTACTGAAAGAGGATATAAAGTTTTCTGTTGCGAATCAATAGATGCTCTAAAGTTTGGATCTCCAAAGTCTGATCTTGCGTTCTCATCAGAAAAATCATCAACAATAAATCCGGATTTTGTTCTACCATCTGAGTTATCATGCAAGGCTTGAGATTCAAGCAAAGATAGAGAAAGAACATCTTCGACTCTATCCACGCGTTGCTTAATTTTTAGAATGTCTTGCATGGTAAATCTTGAATTGTCTTTACTTTCAATACTCACTTCTTGCTCTGCATACCTTACAGCAGGTGGAACAATCATAGTAGATATAAGCATGGAATCTTTAGGAATTTCTGGTTCGTTACTTGTTACGCTTGCATTTCCAGGAATAGCTTTAAACTCATTCTTTTCTGTAAGAATAATATTGATTGTTTGACCACGGAAAATATCAAAGTCACTACTAAATGTAGTATCTGGTATTACTCTTACGCCCGTGTTTTCAAATTCTCTAAATGTAAATGATAGAGGATTAGAAGCAGTTGTTGTTACTAACTTTTGTCTCAGTCTAAAATCTACTGTGTTTCTTAAATTAATGCCTGCAAGAGGTTCGCTATTTTTAATAGGCTGAGGTGTATCAAAATATCTTGGATCGACATCAAAGAAACCAGCACCTTTATAGGAATCTACATTAAAGTAGAACGATGAATTAGCGTCTGCTTCAAAGTATGAGAAGAAGACTACTAAGTCACCATTTGCTGGAGCTGCTACATCAGGTTTTCTAATGATAGAAGAAACATTGTAAGAATTTAATCTTTGTCCATTATCAAAGATATAATTTTCTGTAACATCAGAACCTTGTACTTTTGAATCAAGTCCAGTATAAGTAACACTTTGAGTAAATGCATCATTTCCTGCTGGGACTTTTACAGTTAAGATTTCATTAGCAGTAAATTCATTACCTGTAAGATAAATAACTTCAAGTTTACCAGAATCTCCAGTACCACTTTTTGTGTTGTGATAACCGGTTTGAGAAACTAAACTGGAAACTTCATTTTCATCTGGTGTATTTTGTAAAGCAATAATTGCTTTTGTGCCACTGTTCTTACCAGTTAGAATTGTACCTACTGGAATAGCACCACCACCTGAGATTGTAACATCAATTTTAGAGAATGAAGCATTTGGAACTGTAGTGCTAGTACCCCATGTATTGTTTGTTGTACCTTGACGAACTCCATAAACTTTGTAAACATCTGGATAGTAAAGATTGATAATTCTATCAACGGCTGACCAACTAGTATTAATAACGTTTGATCTTGTAATATCGCTAGTATTTCTAATTTTTAGTGCAGCAAATTTAAGATTTTTCGTGATTTCAGTAGCATCATCAATAATTGCTCTATCGAAAAGACCATTTCTAGCCATTCCACCATTGTTTGAACTCCACTGCGTATCATTTAGTTGCGGAGTAACAGCAAGGCCACCAGCACCAGACTCGATTGTTGGAGCATTTTTGTAGAGAACTTCAAAGTTGTTATCATATGGTTGTACGCTTTCACCACGTCCAGATGAAAGCTCTTGATCTGTAGTACCAAAGAGTGCAGAACCTACATTTTTCAGTGTAGTGATTCCATCAGGACTATCTACTGTTGCTGTAAATGCTGCATCTGAATCGCCAGCTGCTAGACCTACAATTTTATTTACTTGAGAGAATTTAAACTGATATGCGCTTTGAATTTTGACTTCAGAATCAGCTGATGTAATACCACCAATTTCACCAGTTAATGTAGTACCAGCATCAAAGGTTTTTGATGCATTCACTACTAAGAAACCTTTGCTTCTAGATAGTCCAGCTACTTTAGCACCTTCAGGTGATTGTGCTGTAGTCCAATCTGAGTCAGCATTGTTTGTACCATTTAGTTTTACAACATAACCTTTTGAATTACCAGAACGAACTTCTTGACCTTCAATTAAGCTAGCAGCAATATCCGAGTCAGATGCACCACCAGAAAGATTCACATGCATAAACATTCTAACATCGTGTAGATAAAGATCACCTTTGTTAGAACCTTTATCTCTAAATGCATATGCTCTTGCATAACCAATTGTATTACTTTCTGAATCTTCTAAAGCTAATCTATTTAGATAAGAGTCAGGACCATTACCAGCTGCACCATCAAAACCAGGCAAAGCTCTATGATTTGCCGATTTTACTTCTACGTACGGTACACCAGTAACTGGAATTTTAAAATTATTTACACGATCTGTTTTTAGCTGTCGAGAAATAGGAACATGTACATCAGTAAGAGATGAAACACGGTAACCATTTACATAACCAATGCCATCAGAAAGAACAAGATCAAATGTTTCAGAATCTTCTAAGTTATCTACAATTTTTGGTGTAAACGGATTTACAACATAACTACCAGATTCTTCTTTTGTTCTAAGAGCAAGTTGATCATTTAAAGATGCATAAATTGGATTTGGCGAACCGTTTGGATTCGAAGCAGCACCTTTGATTACACCATTTTCTACTTCAATTTGTTTGTAAAACTGTGGATCAGAACCTTGATCAAGGGTATTTTTAATAACAACTGAAAGAGAATTCTGAAGTCTGTTTGCACCAGGTGCACCTTCATTTGTGGATCCTCTAGCATTATCAAACAAAGTTGCATCATCATTAGCTGTAATAGCTTGAGATTGAACACTAAATCCAATTGCTGCTGTTGGTTTATGACTCGTGTTAGAAATTACAACATTTTGTTCTGCAATTCTAGAAAAGAAACCATCAATATAATATACGCCATCTTGAACAATTGCCATAGTAGCATCAGTCACAGAACTAAATACATTTACATATGTTTGCGTAAGAGCTGGATTATCTTCGTTTCGTGCATAGACAAAACCCTGATCTGAATCAGTAAATCTCTTTTTGGAAATATAAGAAAGATAAATTCTACCAGCTTTTGCTGTTCCTGTAATACCTTTAGGTGTTCTAAATACTTTCGCCTTCACATCACCAGCAGCATTAGAAACAATCATTTCTGAAAAGTCTTCTAACGCACCTTCAATTGAACCAGTAATAGAGTCTGAAAGAGGGAAGTTTACGTTTCCAGTTCCAGATACTAGAGTCATTGCATAAGCATCAAAATTCAAAGCAATGTTACCATCAGTAACTTGCGATCCATCTTTGAATACATGGTTACCAAATCTAGTAACTTGCTTTTGTAAGAGAGTTTGTAGTTGAGTTAATTCTCTTGCTTGTACAGCAAATCCTGGACGAAATAAGACTCTTAAATAGTCTTTTGCTTCATCATAATCATCGAAGTAGGGAGCTACATTTAGGTTAATAGTTGCCATTGTTATCCATCTTTATATTTTTTATATTTATTTAGAATTTTAGGATGATATTCAAAGATTCAATCTGATCATCATCTCTTGATAAAGCATTTTCTAAATAATCAACAGTAAGAACTTGACCACTGTTAAATCTTATTTCTTGTGCAAATTTCTTTGAAATCGTATTATCGTGACTCGTGCTTGTCAATAAGTCACTATCGTTAAAGTTTTTCTCTAGTTTACCTACATTTAAATAGTAAAGAGTATTACCTGAAGAAGCTACTGGTTTTCCAGCAAAGTCACTATCGCCTGACTTATAGAAAATACTATTGTCATCAAAAAGTGATTGACTATTTAAAGTCACTTTATTAGCAATAGTGTAATATTCTTCAGAAGCAATTTTTTGTGTGTTTTTATCTACAGGATTTTTAATAACACCAATCATTGAGAAATCATTTTGAGCAATGTTTTTAAAATCACCAGACTCAGGAATAGCTCTTGATGTAAGCATTACATTAAATGCTTTAAGTTCATCAGGAGCATTACTAGCATGACCTTCACTAGGAGCGATATCAGCTTTGAATATTGTGTATGCTGTTTGATCTGAATCAGAGTCATCATAAGCTACAGGAATAGCTGTGTAACCCTTACCTGGTTGATCTACTTGAAACTGCCATTTTAAATCGCTATCATTATTTCTAGTCGCAGTTCCTAAAAATTCTTGTGTAACGCTACTTCCAGTACCATCTCTTAAACGAAGCGGTATAGAAGTCTTATTAGTAAAGTTTCTAATATCTGAATCATTTGCAACAGGGTTAATTCTAATATTCCAAACTCCGCCTACAACAGCACTATTTTGAGCTTGGAGTTGATCGTATTTTGCCGTACCACTTGTTGTGCTTTGAGCATCAGTAGTAGTAATTTTTTCTGGAACAGGCATATATGTATTATTCAAGAAAAGAATCGATTCTGAATTTGTAATAGTGTACATATACTGCCACCAGTGATTATCAACTGTTTTGAAAGCAGTGGAAGAAATACCAGTTGGTGGAACAGTAGAAACAGCGTTTGGCGCGAATAAACATTTATAAACATTTTGACGTGGTACACCCTGAACAACTTCAGTTGACAATACATAGAAGTCGCTATCAGTAGTTACAGTATCATACCAACCAATATACTTTTTATTCTTAGACCAATTCTTTCTTGGTATAACTCTTGATACGCCACCAGGTAAAACACGGTGCATAGTAACAATATTTCTATATACTTGCACAAGATCTGAATCAGTAATTTCTTCAGACAAATCACTATCAGCAAATGGATATGCGGTTTGATCTGAATACGCTACATAGATGTAAAAAGTATCATCGTTTGTCGTATCACGAATTAAATCACGGATGCCGCCTGAAAGTGCGGATTTTATAGATGTTGTAAATTTACCAATAGACATTAATTATTTTCTCTTCTTATCCAAAGGATACCGAATCACAGAGTCACTATCTAAGATTTGAACTGTAGTATTTATTCCAGTCAGGTAATATGGCTGAATTACTGGCATAGAAGTGGTGTTTTCTGAATCACCATAAATGCCAAAAGCTTTCTTAGAATGAGGTGCTTTTCTAGTTACAAATTTTGTAACTCTTCTTTGTTCATCTAATCTATACTTATTACGAATTCTAGATTCAGGAGCTAACTTGTCCGAATCATAATCTGAATCAGAATAATCATTAGAAATATTCATTCTAGAAGCATAGTCGCCTACAATTTGCCAACCTGTAGAAATGTCTGAATCTCGATTACTATTAAAATTATTATACTTTGCTTCGTAAGCTTCAAGATCATAAAGTGTTTCACGACCATCTATAAACGACAGTCTTTTTTCAAGATAAAGAGCTTCATTTAGTTCTTTAGCTTTTTTCTGCTGCAATTCAACTTTTCTATTTTTAGCTGAATCAAAAGTAATAGAATCACTATCGCTATCTTTGACTTTATCATATTTTACTTTACTAAATGGATTCTTAACAGCATCCCATCTAATAAAAGTTTCGTTAGTAAGATCAGAATCGTATGCTCTAATAAAACTTAAATCTTCATATGCAGTTTTTACAAGAACAATTGCATTTCTATTTTCATAACGGCTTGTGCTATAAAGACTTGGCTTATAATAAGTTTTAGAATTTGTTGAAATATAAGTTGGATCAGTATCATAGCTTTGAGTTGAAATCGACCGCATAAAGAAATCAGAATCAATTCCAGATCTTAAAGCCCAACCATTAGAATTTGCTTGGTTGTCTTTTGAATTTCTATAAAAATACATAGTGTAATTGTCGTATTCTGAATCACTATCAAAGTTATTTACAATATCACTATAATGACCTTCACTATCGAATACTGTCCATTCACTATGTATCAAACCAACTGGCTCATAATCAAACCAAGCATTACCATGTTGACCAATCTCTACACTGCTAGCAGCTTGTCTTGTGTAGTCAGCAGTCAAAAGAGTACCTGTTGCGTCATTAGTTAAAGAAACTAAATTGTATGGATTTGATTCAAATGTAACACTATCAGAAAGTACAACTTGTCCAAGTCGTGATGCATCATCGTAAAAATCATCATCAGCATCAAAGGTAAATGATAGTTCTTCAATATCAGTTTGACCTTGTACTACATCAGTTGACAAACTGATATTTTGATTAGAGTTAACATTTAACTCTCCAAACAACTGTAAACCAGCCGGATGAAGTGTAGTTTTTACTTTACCTTTCCAATCTTTAATTGGCAAGCTAGACTGAATAATGTAAGAAAATTCAGAAATTGTAAAGTTGTCTCTAATTACTCCACCAGAAACAGAACTTAAAAAACCAGATTCATCTAGATATCTTTTTTGTGTAAGAGAAACTGTATTGAATGTCGTTTTCAGCTCTGGCGAAGAATATCTTGTTACAACGTTAGATATTGGAAAAGTTTCTGGAGTTAGAACTTGACCATTTTCAGGACTAATTCTTGCTATTCTAAGGATAGAAAATTGTTTATTATCATAGAATGAGATATCAGAAATATTTGGAAAAAGTAAATCACTATCACCACTTGATCCATTGGATTTAGCATTTTGAACGCGCGAGATAGTGTAAGATCTTGAATCAGCAGATTTAGAACTAATTACACCGCCATATCCTGTTCCAGTAAACTTACCAATGCTATAATTACCAGCATTTTCTGAATCTGCTTCTCTAGGCGAAACAATAACTTCAGTGCTATACTGAACTGAAAGATCTGAATCATTAAAAGATTTTAATCCTAACTGATCAAAGTGAAAATCATCTAATCTATAAAGACTTGGCTGATCAATAGTAACAGTAAATACATAATGTTTTTTAAGACCAGTTAAATCACTATCAGAATCGACTGTAACTACTGCTCCAGCCCCAAGATTATTAACAAAATCTGAATCAGCCAAATATCTTTGAATAATAATCGGATTTCTAGATTCAGTATCTAGACCATCAATATCAGAATCTGAAAAAGTTTTAAATTGGAATTGAAAGTTTTCCGAATCCCATTTAACAGGTAATTGAATGTTACCAATTGTTGTTCTAGAACCTGAATTGCCAAAGGCATAATCACTATCATAGAAAAATTTAATTTTTACTAGTTCACTATCATTTTCGAAACTTTGCGTTTGAGCATCAGGTTCAAAGTACTGAAACTCAACAATTGAACCAACGGTGATGTCTTCATTTTGAGCAATATCAAAAGAGATAGGTGCAAAGATTTGTGGAACACCTAATTCATCTGAATCAAAAAAGCCTGAATTTGTAATTGATAGATTTTGAATTGCGCCAACACTTTCAGACCAACCAGCAACACTAGCACCAGAACCAGTAGCAGTTCTAACAAATGCTTGAGGTACAGTAGTATATGCTCCACCTTGGTTAATTGGAATAGAAGTATCTACAAAATCATCTGATAAATAACCATTGTTATTTGCACCAGTTCTAGCATTAACACCATCAATTTGAGTAATAGCACCTTGTAAATCTACTGCAGTAATAACAGCAATAGCTCCAGCACCAAGTCTGGAATCTTCATTTATGAATTCAATTGTATCATTTACGCGGTAATTAAGACCTCTATTTCTAATAAAGATTCTTTCGATAGCACCAGTAGAAATTTGGTCAACAGATACATTAATATCTTCTTTGTCATCAGTAACTGAGATTAAATCTCCAACTCTCATTCCTGAAGATTTACCTACAACCTCCATAGAACTTACGTGACTAAGAATTTTTATGCCTACATTTTTTGTATTGTCAATAGGATCTCTTAAGATATATTCAGAACCTCTTGAAAGACTATTCATAATTGTTGTAGAATCAGGCAATTGACTTAGAATTAAAGTTAAAACTGGTTGAAATTCGTTTTCAGATCCAGAAAAATTTGTTCTTCTAATAACACCTTCATAAGTACCATCAACAACAACAAGCGATTGAGAACCTTCACTATCAACAGCATCAGAATCTAGTCTAATTGTAGCAAGTTCATACGTAAAATCTTCTAGTTTTTCAGCGTTATTGGTGATTGAAACTTTGATTTGCGCAAAGTTAACATACAATCCTTCGGAAGCTTGAATAATTTGATCTTTAGGTTCAAAGACATCAATTTTTTCGCCATACAATAAAGCAAAAAGCAATTCATAAGATTTAGGTGTACCTTTTGACAGGTAAATATCTCTTACCTTATTTAGCAAAAATGCATCTGTTACAGCATTACCAGCAATATCAATTGGAATTAACTGTCTTTGAAAGTGAACTACAAAATCATCTAGTGTTGTGTAAACATCGATGTGTTTTTCAGCTTCAGCAATAAGAGTACCAGCATTTGGATTTCTTTTATATCTGTTTTTTACACTAGATGAATCACTATCACTGGAAGCTTCCAAATATTCGTAATACGCTTCAAAGAATGTTTGAAACATCGGATGATCTGAACGAATAAAGTCAGGAAGTAAATCCTTGACTAATGGAAGTATATTTTTTGCCATTATTATTTAGCTCTACTTACGTTATATGTTGCCAAGGCTTCTTTATCATCTTGGCTAATTGCTCTTGCTGTAGAATCACCAATAGACATTTGAAGTAAATAGTTATCTTTTGCTTCTACATCAAAAGACTCTGGAATTACTATAATACCAATTTTACCATCTTGCGGGTCAAAGTCACTGATTTCAACTTCACCAGTAGTGTAGTTAATAGATCCTGCACTTGAATTTACTACAATTTTATCACCTTCAACTATATCAACTAAAAGCAAAGTACCTCTACCATCATCTAATAATTGAGATTGATTAGCTCTACCCTGTCTCTTAAATAAAGTGCTTGCAAGTACTGCACCTTGAGAAGCTTCTCCAGCATAAGTTACTTCGTGTAATCTATTACCAAAAGAAAATTCTGGAACATCTAAAATTCCATCTTTAGCAACTACATCAAATCTTAAATTAATTCTTGGGTTTGCTGAAGTGATAGCAGTGTCAAGATTTAAAATTTCAGTAGTTAGTTTGGAAACTTGAAAACTTTTTAAGAAATCGCCGATGTAAGTAGTATTCAATGTGTTATAAAGTGCGTTAACTTGAGCTACTAAATTTTCAGGTGTGCCATTCAAATTAGATGGATCATATTGAATTACAGTTTTAGCAATAACCTTAATAATATTTGGATCAACAATTTCAGGTCTAACTGTAACGAGATTAAACTTAGATAAAATATCTCGGGTAATGGTCAACTTTGCTTGTTCTGTTAGTTTATCTGCATTTTTAGGTTTAATTGAAAAGAAAACCTTGCCTGGTTTTCCAACTTTTTCTCCACCATAAACACTGATTGTCTGAATATCTGAATAGTTTTGTTTTAAAATAGTTTCATAATCTTTTTCTGTAACAGCTCTAAACTGCGATTGAAACCAATTTGGAGCGTTATCTTTAATTTCTCTAATAGATTCAGGTTCAGATCCACCTTCAGCAATGGTTGAAGAAGCAATAGTGAAATCACCAGTAGTAGGTGCGACACCGTTTGCGGCTGAACCACTTGTTACAAGATACGAAACCAAAATCTCTTCACCAACTTGTAGTTTCTTACCAATAACGCCATTACCAAATCTCAGTCTGTAGTTTCCATCACTAACTTCTTCTAAAAAGTAGATAGTACTCTCATCGTTTATCGATGTGATGCCTTGTTCTGATGGGCTTACTTGTGTATACTTTACAGCGTTTGAATAAGTACTAGCAGATCCACTCGTAAAAGTGTCTTCTTGAGGATTTACAAGAACAGTAAGTGTGCTAGTATCTACATTTGCATTATTGATTTCAAATACAGGAAATTCTTCTCTAACATTATCTACAATAAATCTCTGAGTAATTGGCGTGCCTTCATAAACTGAAACTTTAATAGTCTTTTCAGTTCCTACTGGATCAGTATCATCAAACTGAAGAGTGTTACTATCTAAAGGAAAGAATCTAAATGTTGTAGTTCCAGAAGATGCCGTAAATGTAGAATATGCTGGAATCGTAACAAAGTTAGAAGAAGCTTTTTGAACTGACAAACTAAGAGTAGAAGTAGCAGAAGTTGCACTGCGTGGTGTGTAGTTCAGCATTCTTGCAATTGATACTACATTTTTTCGAAGCAATGCGCTATCAAGGAACATCTCATTTACCAAGAAATTTGCTGTAAGATTATTATAGTGGGTGTTGTAAGCAAGAACATCCATCAACAAATTTAAACTTGATCCAGTGAATTCATAATCTTGGAATTCTGGTCTATTTTTAAAATATCTTACTAGATCAGATTTAATATCATCAAAATCTAGGTTTGCGATTACAGGTCTGTTATCAGCCATTTTTATTTACCTTAGTCTTTCAAGAACAATATTTGCGTCAGCTATTTCTTTGACGTCATTCATACTATATCTAATCGAAATTGCATATGCATTTGCATCAGAATTATCTTGAACAATTACATCCAATACGTTAACTCTTGGTTCGTAATTAGCAATTGTCATCTCAATGATGTTTTTTAAATCCGCAATCGTCAATGGATCAGCAGGTTCAAAGAGAAGTGCTCTCGCATTTGAACCTACATCAGGCTGAAACGGCCTTTCGAAAAAGTTTGTAAGAATTAAAGTTTTCAAAGACTGATTAATAGCTGCTGCATCTGTTTTTACACCAATATCACCAGTTAGAGCATTTCTTGTAAAGCTCAGGTCAAAGTCTTTGTAAATATTTTTTCTTTGAAAGGAGGGTTGTCTCGCCATAAGTTATTTATTATAGCGGTCGCAATATTAGGGATGATAGAAAATATGCCTATCAATTACTACTTTCTTTTTAAATTGAAAGGACCATGTGGGTGTTACATAATCTGCATGATAAAAAAGAGCACCATCAGTCATATCAATTATTGAATCTGATTTTGCAACAATTTGTTTTGATAGCTCGTAAATTTCCCAAAAAACTTTTTTAGATTTGATTACGTCAGGTTGACCATCGCAGTACCAACTAAATTGGCAACGATTTTTGTATGCATATAATTTTCCTGTCAACTTACTTTCGTAATGAGGTCCTTCATATACTACTTCACAAATAGTATCAGGAAAATCTTTTGACTTTAACCTATTCATTGTAACGTTACCAACCGCTACTTTGCCTGCAGTTGATTCATTTCTTGATTCCATATAAATGTTTTGAGCCATACAAAACGTTTGCGGATCAAGATTTAAAGTAATTTCTAACTTTTCTTCTGCAGTTTCAGTTTTGTGTGGAACTTCATTCATTCCTGAGAGAGAAATGACAGTTGCGAGCATGCTATCTAATAATTTCATATCTTATTACTTATACCAGATTATAACGATTTTTAGAAATAAATAATCAGTATACACAAAGGTAATTGATGGCTATTAACGACTCAGATATTGGCAATTTTGAAATTGATGCCAATGGCATACGTACTTCACGTGCACGTATCAAGAAACTCTTAGACAGAAGAAACTATACTGGTCAATCTGACAAAAGAATAGCTTCTGATGCCAAACTCTACTCTTATTATCTACAGCGCAATGTTGATAGTGATAAAGCAGAAGTTCAATACAATTACTTTGATTCAGAAAAATATGGTGCTCCAGCTGCATGGAATAGAAACAACCTAAATGTAGGTTGGACTTCTTCTGACAGTGAAGGTACCTGGACAAGATTAAGAGAATTTTTAGGAACACAAAATAATTCCGCATATGTTGCTGGTGATTCTTTTGCTGGTGCTCCTTATGTAATTGCTACAATCGATTCGGATAATACTGTTCGTCACACAGCTTTTCAATTACTTCTAAAAGCTCACCTTACAGATTGGCTTAAATTTGATACTGCTGAAAGTAGATCTATAGTAAAAGCTATCAATGCGATGTCTGATGATAGTGAAGGTAGAAAGAAACTAGTAAAAGCCGTAGCAAAAGGTCTAGACTCAGATTTTGCAGCTAACAACGATATCTTCTCAAGACTTATTGACTCAGTTTCTACAGATACAAATACTAGTATTTTTAATTACTTCAATTCTTATGGTTTGATTCCAAATGACTCTGATGACGATTTGCTGACTGGACCAAGTGATGGTCGAGGAATTAAATGGAATAATAGAAGAAGACTAGGTGCTGCTGTCATCGATGCTATTCAATATGATAGCGAGTATAGAGGTGGCTTTAGTTACAATTTTGGTAATAACACTCTTGTTACGAAATTAGCTGGTTTATTAAATGAAGCATCTGCTGCAAATGGTATTTTGCAATTCCAAACTTACAATTCTGCTATACCAAGGTATTTAAGATTTGATTGGATTGAGCGTGATTCTGATGGAAGTGGAAACCTTACAGCTTCTGATAGCGAAGGTTACTCTTTAGATTATAGAACTCATGTAAATCACGGTTTTGGTGATGCGAAAAACATTAAAGATTCAGATTATATTTCTCTATTGACATTTAGAAATGAACAATTCTTTAACCTAATTGCTGCGCACGTTAGTGCTGTTGATTCTGAAAAAATGGACCTTCTTACTGGTTCTGCATTTAGAGGTCAACGTGATCCTTTAGGTAAAGGTCAAACAAATTACTTTAATTATCATCCTGGTTTTAAGGAAAGATTTAAGTCAATCAATAAACGTTTCTTTGAACAAACTCTAATTGAAGCGTATTTATCTAGAGGTACTTCTGAAACTGATAGTGATAGATTACTGCATCGTAGTAAACTTTGGAATACTATGTATCGCTATCTTGAAAATGTAGATTCAGATGCTCTAGCTTTAACTAGCTTAATTCTAACACGTATCGAAGATGATTCTGATAGTACAAAACGTGTAACTAATTTAGTTCTAAACTCTATTGATAGCGATTCAGATAATCAGCACACAATAGCTAAAATGGTTCTTGAAGCTTTTGATTTTGATTCAGACTTGCAAAATACAGTAACACGAGATGTTGTAGATACAATTAAAGCAGATTCTGATATTAGAGAAGATTTAAAAACATCTTTGAATACTAATCGCAATACAATTACTCATGAACATATTGTTAATGATTCAGAAGCTTCTTATGCATCTTTCACCTTTATTGTTCCAGATGGATTTAATCTACCAAATTCAAATATCAACGTGAAGGTTTACATTAACGGCGTAAAAATGTCGCAGAATCTTTCATACAATAAAGCGGGTACAGCTGTTGTAAATCACTCAACAGATGTTTCATCAGTGATAGTATCTTCTGATGATTCAAACCCTTTCATAACAGTTAATTTTAGTTCCAATTTACAAATTGGTGAACTTTTAACTGTTGAATACATAACAACATCTGACAGTTAGGATAAATAATATATGTCTAAGTCGCGCGATATATCAAAACTAAATAGAGGTTTTACCATTGACGGTACTGACCAATCAAGAATTGACTCTGATTTTGTATTATCAGTTTTTAAGAAAATTGTCGTAAAAAGAGATGATGCAAATTATGCTGGTGGTAAAGACTCAGAAGTATTTGTTGTAGATGTAGATACTGCTAACCCTGTAGTTCGTATACGTCACGATCTTGATTTAAAAGGTAGTCTGAAACTAAATTCTACTCAAAAAGATTCTGATAGAGAGCGTGCATATAATACTTCAAAAGATTATGAAATTCGTACTGGTAAGCACTTTGATAGTGACTTTGCTAATCTAGTTATCGATACGCTTATTGGACATGGTAAAGAAGGTGTAGACTACACATCTAATAGATACAATCCTATTACTAGGCGTCTCTTAAATGAATTCGCAATTGCTCATATGCATGACGTCAACAATGATAAAGCTCCAGTTGTTGGTCAATATCTTAGATGGAATGGTGATGCTTGGGAATCACAAGATCCTGCAGCTGAGGGATCTTTCACTGTTGACTTTCAAGAAGCTGTAATTGCTGCAGCAGCAATTACCGATGGTCAAGATACGACCATTGGCTTTTCAAAAGAAATTTCAAACGCGAATGCAATCGTGTTTATCAATGGTGTAGGACCTTTAGTTGACAGTGAATCTTATGGTGATGCTCCAACTAACACACAAGATTCTGATAGCGACAAATATTTATCAGTTGAATATACAATTTTGCAAAATGTAACTACTCAAGACGTAGATCAAATTGTTTCTGGTCCGTCTGACGCTATTACGTTTTATCAAGATGTTAGCACTTTACGTCATGGTGATGAAGTTATTGTGATATCGCCAATTGATGAAACTATTGCTCACTTCTATAAAAACTTTAAATTTGCTGATGATGACTTTAAAGTAATGAGACAAGCACGAAATTATTGGGATAGCGATGCTGGAACTTGGTTAGATACTGTTGGTCCAGCAGCGAAGCACACTCATCAAACATTTAGAATGATCGACTCAGATATCTATGATGATTCTGAAATGGTTATTGCTCGTGTTGGTGGTAGTCCTCTGATTTTCTTAAATGGTATAAATCTAAATCAAAGAAATGGTGATTTTTACTATTACGATTCTGATTCTGATCAAATTGCCAAGTATTCTGCATCTAGAATGATTGCATTTGATTCTGATAATTTTGTATTAGATTCTGATGTTTTAACAGCTCTTTGGGTTAGAAACGTTGGTAATCTTGCATCGCAAAACTTTGAGACTGTAGAACATACATTTAGAGTAGATTCTGATAATCATCCTGGTATTACAACGGGTGTCGTAAGAATTGCTGAAATTACCCAAAACTCAAACGATGCTTTGAACAGCTTGGTGTTTATTAATGGTAGAATTCAGACTAATGTTCCAGTGCTAACATATCAAATTAGAAATGATGATATTGTGTTTCCTGGTAAACTTGATAGCGATGACTTTGTATCAATATACTCATTCAGCGGTCCAACTGCTGGTGCTGGAACGATTGGTGGCTTATCAAATGTCGATAGACAAGTAGATTCTGCATTAACTACAAATGTTGGTGAAGCTCTGGTATTTGATGGCTCTCAATGGACCCATCAGTTCTCTAACACAATTGCTGAATCACCTCAAACAGCTGCTTGGTTGAGAGTTACATTTGACTCAGATACTGGTCCAAATCCTAACAAGATTATTGAACGTGCTACTTATGGTTTTGACAGTGATCAGCTGAAATATTCAAGACATGCTGAAGGCATTTATTACTTCTTGCTTGATTCAGATGTAGTTCCAGTTACGCAAAGTAGTGGAGCATTTATGTCTTTGTCTGTTTCAGTTTGTGCACCACAAGGACAACCAATCTTTGCATCGGTTGATGCTCAATCAAACGCTAGTGAGTTATATAGTGCACCTGGTCCAGCACCTGATAGTGATACAGGATTAACAATAGATGTATTTGGTGGACAACCACTAATTGCAAATCCAAACGGCAGAGCTATTCGAGTAAGAACATGGGATGCTAACTCTAACCCAATCGACCCAATTCAAGTTAATGTACAGTTATGGTTAAAACGTGAAGTTGGCTAATAAATATATTCAGGAGAATATGAAATGAAATCGAAGACAAGAAGACTTGCCGAACTAGGCAGTAGAATTCAGCAAGACAGATATGGTAATATTACTAGTATCAAATCTAAAGGATTAACTACAGAAACTGCTGATTTTACGAGTAGTTTAAATGGAGTCGATGGAACATTTTCTGGAAATGTAGATGTACAAGGTTCTTTTGGTAGTGTCCAAGATTTAACTGGCACGGGTTCAGTAGTAGCTCAGAGCTTTGTAACAACTGTAATCCACAATGGTACAGGAACAATCACTGTTCCAACTGATGGATTTGCAAAAGGATCACAAATTAGTATCGTTACTAATGGAACTATTAACAATATCGATTGGGGTGATAGCTCTAAAGGTATTTCATTAGGTGGAGCCACAAAGATGGCTTCTGGAACTTTTGATGGTGTTAAATGGTTCTATTCAGAAGCTGCGACGAACTAATGATATGCATGTACATAACACACTCTACATCAAACTCGATTCAGACTACGTAAATCACAAACTCACATTTGCTGATAGCGAAAGTGTTACATCAATTGTTGTTGAAGTTCCTGAAGGAATTAATATTACAAGCACTTTTGGTAATTATGCTCTTGATATTCCTAAACTTCCTAATATAGCTTTTATCAAGATTATAGTTGATGGAACTATTATTGGTGAAGGCGGAAATAATTGGGGTGGTGGAATCATAAACAGAAATCCTACGTGTTATGCTCTTTGCACTTCAAACACAGGACAAGGCATTGTAAGAGGTGGCGGTGGCACTAGTGGATATATTAGATATGCATTAGCTGGAAAATTCAACGCTTTGAAAAACCCTCCACGCCTTTTTAACTTCTAATGGCATTACGCACCCCACCTCAAAGATCTATTGGCAAGACTTACGCTCGTAAAGCTTCAAAAATGATTAGAACATTTTTCATTACAAATGATAGTGATTCTATTGTAATGAAATTTGATTATGAGACCCATCCTTTTTCTACAAAGTTACATAAACTACAAGTTGATTCAGGTGGAGCATTTACATCTTCTGTACCTACCACATTTAATGGTACTGTTAATTTTAACTTTGATCAGAATAATATTTTTGATGTTGAATATCCAACGGTAAAAATTGGTGCTGATAATGGATCATCTACAAAATTTAATTTTGGATCATCTGTATCAGAAGATTCAGATACCACTATGATTATAGATGGCACTACTGATATTCATGGTGCTGTCTATTTTAGACCTCTTTCAGAAGTTTTTATTTCAGCTGACTCTTTAAATACGCCTTTTAATAATGAAGTTGCCTTTAACGCTGCAATTTCTATCGACTCTGATTTAAGTGGTGGAAGTGTATTTGATAGTGAAATTACAGGTACTACGCTGAATGTAATTAATTTAAGAGGCGGAGATGCTGAAGGAGATAATGAGCATTTCGGAGATTCTACTTCCGGGCATGGTCTCTTTTTAGGAAGTCAAGAAATTGTTTTTAACGCTGCAAAGAATCTTACAATTTGCGGTGTAACTGGAACATATGATTCAGATATTTTGTTACCAAATGGTTTGGCAACTCAGTTCTTCGATATAAGGAATTAAATAGAGTATGGCACGTCAAAAATCAAAAGCCCGTCTTCACGCAGATTTGGTTCATCAGATCAAAACTAATGAAGATGGTGAAATTGTAGAACTAAATCTAAACGAAGCTATTAATTTCAAAAGTGTTGAAATTGATGGTGATCATCCTGATGATTTTTTTATTGTAAATTCAGCCGCAACATTCAATAATGATATTACTTTTTCTAGTTCAACAGGAACTTTAACGATTGATGCTGGAGTAGTTAACTTTGGTGTTGACTCAGATGTTGCTGAAACTTTAACATTTGGTTATGATTCTGATGATAAGTGGGAAGTATTTGGTACTCTTGATATCAAAGGTAGAGCTTACTTGCGCAATGGTACTGTTTTTGATGGTCCAGTCACAGTAAATAGTACAACATCGTTTGGTAGAAGAATTAGTGGTACTGCTGCAACATTTTCTGGAGCTTTAACTGCTGGAACTGTAACAGCTACGACAGCAAATGTTACAAATCTTAACTTTGGTTCGAGTACCTATACAGGCACTAATAATTTTGTAATTCAAAACTTATCTGGCACTGAAGTCTTCAGTGCTCATGGATTCACTACTTAACTAGCTGCTTCGGTATCTCTGTTGTATGAATACTAATCTCTTCATGAATCGGTGCACGCGGTGATTGATCTTCAGACTTATCACACTTACAAGTTTTACATTTACATATATCGTTATTCAGGTTGAGCTCCAGTTGCTTCATTAGACTTTTCCTCTGCTTGATTTGTTGCATGTTCAACAAACTTAACTATTTTCATTCGTAAAGAACCAACAGGTAAAAGTTCTTCTCCTGTAAAAGCTCCACGCTCTGAACAAGCATCAATTACTTTGACGATGTCTATCATATCTTGTACTGAAATTTTCATAATATAAATCCTTTTTTACTTTTTGCGACCTTTGTCTATTGCTCTTGAACCGAACCAAAATGAGATGATAGCCGCAAATATTGCTTTTGTATCTTCATCCCAAAGAACATTAAGAGATTCTGAAATCGATTTGCCTTGACCTAATGCTTCTCTTAAAAGAGTTACTTCAATAACTACAAACAATCCGAAAAAACAATAAGTGATTACTGGTCTTACTGATTTTTGTAAGCTTGCGACAAATCCAGTTCCTTGATTAATGCTAATATCGTGTTGCACTAATCGTGAATGTTCTGCATCATCTGCTTTAGTTTCATACATCCGATACTCTTGGTCAAATCCAGCAGCTCTTAGCTCTGCCATCTTTTCCATCTTTTTGAGTTCAAACTTTTGTTCATTTTTTGCTTTGAAGTGATCAGTAATGGCTGGAACGATTGAACCACCAAAACCTAATGCACTACCTAAAATTCCACTTAACATAATAGATCCTTATTCAATAAGACCAGTTTTGTAAACTGTCTTTCCATCTTCTTTCATGGCAGTTAATACTGATTTGCGATTTTCTGCATTAGCTACTGATACATGTACCCAACCTGAATCTGGTATTCCTGGAGTATAAAATTCTAAAATTAGCTGATCAAAATCAAGGTTTTCTTCTATGAACTTAGCAACTTCATAATTAGAAGTTCCAGGACATTCAATATCTACTGCTTCACCTTTACAGTGTTGTGATCTGGAAGAACCGCCGACAGCTTCATTTAATTCTGGTCCACGATATCCTGAATTAATTGTGGTAACACCAAACTTATCTCGTACTGGTTGTACTACAGTTTCAAACAAGAGCTTTGCAGCATCTAGATGTTCTGGAGATGGTGTGTTATCAATTCCTTGTCTAAGGGCAGTTTGTGATTTGATAAATTCTTGCAATGTAAAGTTTTTTGAAAGTCTCATTATATACTCCTACTTTATTTATAGATCTTGCCAAGTACCTTCTTTTGTGCCGATTATTTTGTAATATGGTTTTGATTTATGAATAGCAATGACATCTTTTAACCACTCAGTAACTGATTCAGATTTAGGATGCTCTTTTGCAAACTTCCAATACTTTTGTAATGGTGAATTTAAGGTATTTTCATCATAAAAAGAATCTGGCTGTTTTGATCTTTGTTCTGCTGTTTTGATAATGGTGTAAACATTGCACCACTCATTATTAAGATTTTGTGCTGTGCGTTTTAAATTTTGAATTTCGAGATACGCGTTAAGTTGCTCTTCCTTAAAACGAGATTTAGATTTTTTAAATTCTTGAGAGTTTAAAATGTATTTTCTAATAGACATTTTTAATGCTCTTGTTGTTTTTACTAAATCTTTCCATGCATCAGTCTGTTCTATTTCTCTAATACTATCACCAGTATTATCAAATTTCCATTGATTAGTTCTTTGTGCACCAGCGGTGTGATCACTAGTCCTTGCCTGTAGAGCTTCTGTATAAGTTGTTATTGAAGGTTTTTCAGACTGTTCCGGTTCTGGCGCTTTTACTTCTGTTTCATCAGGTTCATCTTGAGTAGGAGCAACAGATGGCGTAGTGGCGGGTTTTGCTAATTTTTCAATGTTGCCATCAGGATCAAGTTCTAAATTTTCTATTTCACAAACATCAGGCTTGTTCTTAAAAAAGTCTGGTAAATCAGGAAAGTCTATATCAAAACTAAAATCAGGTAGACTTGGTACCGCTGAATCTACTATACTATCAATCTTGTCGCCAAGCGCACCAAATTTCTCTTTCAAAGCTAATTTAGCTGCTTCAAGTTTTGGACCTTGACCCATTGATTGAAGTTTTCTTAATTCATCTTGTAAGCTAATTTTTGGAATTTTTGAAGCTACTGCATTTTCGAAATCAGCAAGCGCTTGATCTGCACTTGCTGCAAGAGCATCTAGTCCAGCTGCTCCGCTGTCTGCTGCTGCTTTGATTGAATCTCCTAAACTAGTAAGAGCTTCAATACCTTTATTTTCTCCACACTTTGCCATTATGCTACTTTCACTATGCTAATATTTCCATTGTCAATGCTAAAAGCCGAAGTATCTACATTTGCTGCTTTTAAACGCAATGTATCACCAACACTAATATCAATTAAAACATTTGAAATAGTATAATGATATTCTTCGCCGCTCACTGTACCAGTTGATGTATACCCATATAAGCTTTCATCCTCATAAATAGAATCATTCAAATGTAATGGAAAAGCAATTCCATCGTTCACTGAAATGCCAGCGCTTTGAGAACCTGAAATAGTGTAACTAACTGAATAAACACCCTTTTGAGTAAATGTAAAAGTATCTGAGTCATACGTTATTCCACGATTGAAACTAGATTGATTTGCGAAAGCAATGGAATCGCCAGTTACGGCAGGGCTAATACTAGTCGGATTCCAGCACATTGCAAGGGGTTGTTGAGGCGTAGAAATGATTCCACCACTAGTAATGTTTAAAATTTCAGAATCGCCATTAGTATCCGTAAAGATTACTTCATCACCGGCATTATTAATTTTAGCATCGATAGTCATCTATATCTCCTAGTTTGGCGGCGTTGTTGTACCAGCACCCAAGCCGGCAGAATCTGTGTGTGTATGCGATGACAATGCTATACCATTACCAGTTACTTCACCAGTTGAAGTTGTGGTACCAGAAACTGTAGCATTTCCAGTAATATTTGTATCTCCTACAATATCTGTAGGATTTTGAATAGTTGTCAGATCAGCTTTTATAGTTTGATTACCACTTACAGAAATTTTCATATCTTTCAAAGAAGATACATTCATCTTCTTGCCGCTAAATATAGTTGTTTCACCAGTTGCACTTATTAAAAGATCATCTTTGATGATAAGGTTTTCATTAGCTCCGATAGTTGTGGTTCTATCACCCTCTACAGATCTAATTTCAGCAACTCCTACCCGCAAATTCTTATTGTTGGTAATATTTGTAGAAACGTCTTGACCTACTTCTAACAAATCATTAAATTTAATTTTGGTTTGACGATTGCCCAATATCTTTTCGTGTTTATCACCCTCTACTTCGAGAAAGTAATTACCTTTTACTAATTGCTTATAATCGCCTTCAACAGTCATGTTTACTGAACCTTTGACATATATATTTTCACTGCCAAAAACAACGCTATATTTATCACCAACAATTGTAATAGTTTCATCACCATTATCTTGAATTTCCCAATTAGAACCACTAGCATGAAATTGAGAGATTCTATTATTACCGGGTGTATCATCTACCTCAAGGACATGACCACTTTCAGTTTCAGTTACTTTGTTGAATGGATATACTGGTTCTTTACCTTGCTGAACTTCAGGCATATTCCAAGTTGTTCTTTCATAGAAAGAATCTGCTTCAGGTGGGCCTACAGTATCTACTTTTGGTGCAATTGCAATTGGTATATTTAGCTGTCTTAGTTCATCCTTAAGTTGATATGAAATATGCTTTTTGTATTCTTCACGTCTTGCTGAATGCGGTGTATCTACTTGATCATCACCATATCGTACAGGATGAATATTCTCAGGATCATTAAAACCTTTTTCAAAGTTTGGTATGTATGGTCTAGATGGAAGTGTACCCATAACAAAAGGCTTTTGCATGCTTTCTGCATCAAGAAAATATCCAAACACCCAAGAGCCTTGAACAATACCAGTAGCTGATTGACCTACACCACCTAAACTTGCAGATGTTATTGGCATCATGACCATAGACCATGGCAAACTTTCTGTAGGAATTAAGGTTTTGTCATCAGAATGCAAACCATATATGCGCACTTTAACACGACCCATTTCTTCAGGATCATTTCTATCTTCTACTACGCCTACAAACCAATAAAATTGGCCATGACCTACATCGCCTTTATCGCCTATCATTATAAGCCATCCTTTACTAGATCAAGAGAAGTCATAAATTGCTTATCTTTAAAAGTATCTCTTTTACCAACTACAAAATATTTCCCACTCCATACTTTATCAAGATTTCCTTGTTTGTTTTCAGGAGCTGGTTCAGGAATTTTAATACTCAGCACTTGACCAATATCGATATCTTGATTTCCGTGAATATTAATAGAAATAGCTTGGTTATAACCATTTACTGAACTTCTTTTGATTTGTGATATATCAATATCAGCATTATCAGTATTTACGCGAATAATTCCAGGCTTATACTCGTTGTATGGATAAAAGTAACCTTCATTTAGATACGAATCTTTTTCGTGATTCTTATAATAATCATAGTCTATAATTTCAGTATTTTTATTTTCAATATCAATATTGTAGTTTCTGCCAAAAAGATACCCATCTCTCAAAGCTCTAGTAATGTCAAATGTTTCTTTGTAATCTATTGATAAAATAGTTTTCATATCCTTAGCGGTATCCGGCATATCATTTGCTGAATTTTGCTTTCTTTGTATTGATTGATTGAGTGTAAAAGTATCTGCTGGTTTGTCTTTATATAGATCAATAGATCTTTCAATTGGCATAAAATTATAAAGACCTTTACTATCTTGATAAAATCTAAATCTTACATCTTTATGTTCATCACGAGCTTTTGATGCCAGCCATTTTAAAGCTTTGATAGGACTCCAATTAGGTATAACAATATTTTTGTTACCTAAGGAACCATCAAAAATGCCAAATTTCTCTGTAGTAGTTTCTTTAAATATTTTCAAAGCAATTTCTCCATAAGTTCCAGAGTATGACTTTGATATTTTTGCAAACTGAGATATAAAAGCAAGTTCAGAAATTGCTTCTAAGATATACGCTCTTTGAGTTGTTAAATTTTGAATTGCAGAAACTTTTGTTACTACGAGTTTATAATTTCTTTTTGTGCCATTGATTGTTATTTGCGTATCAATAGGTAATCCACCTTGTACAGGCATTTTACCCAAAAGATTCACTGCATCGATGATTACGAAACGCATCACATTAGTAGAATCCATAACACTAGCAAATACGTTTATTTCGTTTACTAAACCTGTAATATCTGTTGAATTGTCATCAGTGCCAAGTTTTACGTATTCGAGCTTAAAACTCCCTGGTAGAGTTTGTTTAGCCATCAATTAAACCTTCTAATTCATTTTTTACTTTATTCAAAATAGTTCGCTTTGGAAGAACGATCTTTCTTTTAAGATCGTTTTGTTCAATTTCCCATTGTTCAATAGAAACAGGAGTAAGAGTTTCTGTACCTTTAGAACCGCCCCATGCATCTTCAGTAGAAATATTCGTATCAATCGAATAATCAAAAATAGTATTTGAATCGATAGCACCATAAGTAGAAAGATTTGCTTTAGCTCTTAAAAGCTTTGGCTGTTTTCTCACACCAGTTCCAGTGACAAAACCTCTATATGTAAGGTTTCCAAAGTTATCACTATCTGATAATCCTTTAAATTGTACAAATTCAGTTACTTGAATTCTTGTTAACGTAACATTAGTTCCTGTATCGCTATCATACTGAACTTTATATTTTTGATAGATGTATTCTTCAAATTGGCTACTTGTTTTTGGCCATTGTTCATAAATATTTACAATTTCATTTGCAAGCATAATGCCCCAATGCATATTGACGTCATCATAAGTAAGTTTAGCCAAAGATTCAGGCGTATCACCATCTCTTACTTCATAAAACTCAAAGTTGCTAGCATTTTCTAAAACTTTTTCGCGAAATTTAGGACGTATAGAAAGGTCAGTCATCACGCGACGAACATTATCTGGAAATTGATATTGGATTCTTCTAAAATCTTCAAAATATGCCATTATGATTTATTCCTTGCCATCTTTTTCATCTTGACCGACTGCAGTAAAAAAGTCTTTTGCTTTTTTGTAAAAGTCGTTATTACCTGAAAGAGTGTCGCGATATCTTGGAGTAATTTCTACATATCCTAATTCTAGACCTACATTAATAGGAGAACCATCTGCGTGCAATTGCTGATTTGCTCCATCATTATAGCTAATATTCACACTTTGCAAGAAACATGCGGCTGGCTGATCAAAAAATTCTAGTTTAGTACCTTGTTTATAATAATCGATTTGCCATTGAACTGGAATTTCTAAAAAATTAGCTCCGCCTGGATCATTAGTTCTGCCTGGTAAAGAATAAAAGATAAACGCGTCACAAACTTCTTTAATTCTTTTTGATTCACTTGGGCTTCTTGCAACAAGATTAAACTTATAGCTAAATGTTCTATGTTGAACACCATTAAAAATTTGATATGAAAAAGGATTTAAAACAGCGCCAGTTTCTTTTGCTGATACGTTTTGTACCAATTGCGAGTTTCTTGCCAAATCAGATATTACAGCGGAAGCAATATCAACACCATTTTCTTTAGCAAATCCTAAAAGACTATCAGCGCTTTTTTGACCTATCTGATTTGCAATTTCACTTTGAATTGCACCCATATTTGCTTGATTATAATCTACCTGAACTTGTGATTGAAGATTTTCAGGCAAGTATAAAGATATTGAACCTTGCGGAAAAGCATTATCTTTATCAGTTGTTACACCTGAAGAAAGAAGGAAATCACCAATTTGAATTTTTCCTTTTACTACTTTACCAAGTGAACCAATAGCAGCGCTGAAACTGTCTTGTTTAAAGATGTCGTTGATAGCATCTAAAGAATTTTTTGCTTCATCTCCGATACTAGTAATTGAACCACCAATTTGATCTGATATTTGTGAAAAGAAACCTTTGCCTACGTTTGATTTGTTTTTACCATTACTCTTATTGTACTTAAATCCAGCCTGATTCTGGTGCACCTTCGTGCTACCATAATTTACTTTTTGAGGCCGAAAAGTAATATAATGTGGATCTTCATCACCACCTAGGGTTTCTGGGAAACGTATTACATTATAAAACAGTGGATTGTTCATCATTGGATTAAATACCTTAGTTGTTAAGGTATTTATATTGGCTACGTATAAAGGAAAATTTACAAAACTAAAAAACCCTTCAAAGTATGTTGGTGATGCGTCTAAGATTGTGTACCGATCTCTTTGGGAACGTAATGTTATGAGATGGTGTGATCAAAGCGATACAGTTGCTGAATGGGCAAGTGAAGAAATTGCTATACCATACATACACCCTGTAACCTTAAAAAGAGCAAGGTATTTTCCTGATTTTTATATCAAAATGACAGATGGTAGAATTATTGTTGTTGAAGTAAAACCAGCAAAAGAAACTAAGCCACCTATTCCTCCTAAAAAAGGATCTTCAAAAAGATATATTCAAGAACAATCTACTTATGTAATAAATGCTGAAAAATGGGCTAATGCTGAATTAGCTTGTAGAAAAAATAACATCGGTTTTGAGGTTTGGACTGAAGATACTTTAAAGAAAATGGGTATTTTGAATTGGGAAGCTGATAAAACTGTTTTAGCGGCTGAAAGACGTTCTATGTCAAAATCTAAACATTCTTTAAAACCTATTGGTAGAACGAAACCAAAAGTTGGACCGCCTAAAAGAAGATCTTAATTGCTGTACTCATCAGATGCGCCTGGTTTAGTTCCACCGCCTCCAAAGTTAGTATTCGAATATTGTCTATTGTCAATTTGAGCACTTGCTGACATCGCCATTATAGCTTCATTATTTCCAGCAGCTCTTGCTGCAGCAAAATCTTCTTTCATCACTTGTCTTTGTTTTTCACTGCGATATAACTCATCAATCTTTTTATTATAGTCTTTTTGCAAGCGATCGAAATCGTATCTTTCGTTTAAATTAGAATCTCTTTTTAGTTTATCTTCTTCTTGTCTTTTTCTAAGTTTATCGCCAAAAAGACCATCTTCTTTAATTCTTGCAAGATCTTCTTTTAAAAATTTATCATAAATAGTGTAACCAATACCAGCAACAGCAATTGCTCCTAAAAATGCAGGATTTAAGAGAACTGGAATTAAAGCACTAGCTAACATTTTTGGACCAACTGCTGCCATAGCCACAGCTCTTGCTAGTTTACTTACATTAGCAGCTTTTACGAATTGACCAGTAGTTTTGGACTGAAATCTTTTTGTTGTTGGATTGTAACGAACTTTATCTTTTCCAGTACCCGTAGGAACAGCTCCAGATGCCGCTCCAGCAGCTACATCACCAGCAGTCATGGCAGCCATACTAGCACTTCGAGCTGCAAGAGATTTTGTAGCGATCATACTTGCAAGTTTAAACGGTGCTAAGACCAAACTTCTAATAGTGCTGCTGAACACGGCACCTAAGGCAATTGTTGTTAGACCTGCTTTAACACTACCAAAAAGAGTATCAGTAATTAAAGTTTTTAATCCACCAAGAAAACCTTCATCTTCAAAAGATTTAGCAATTGATATGATTTTATTTCTGAATTTATCATATGAAGCAGCAAGCTTTTTAATTGTATCATCTTCTAATCCAAGAAAACCTTTAGCAACATTTAAAATACCAGAAATAATTTTTTGATCTAAAGCAGCTCCAGGTCCAAAAAGCTTTTCGAAGTCTTGAAATCCTCTTACAAACTTTTTAAAAGCAAAAATTCCACCAAGTATAAGAGTGCCAGTTTTTAAGACATCAAAAATAGTTTCAGCGCCTTTTTGAACGCCTCTTCCAACAGAAGATACTGCATTTTTTACAGGATCAGTTAATTTTTTTACAAATTGTCTAAAATCGCCAGGTGTTCCAAAATAATCGTCAAAAGTATTTCTAAAACCATCAACAAACCCAGTTTTAAGTTTTGTAAAAGATTCTGCTAGAGTGGCTCTTTGCCTTTGCTGAATAGTTGCATTTTTATCAGCTTGCTCGTCAAGCTTGTTAACAATATCATCACTATTACGGCCGGTTATAGCTTGTGTTAATTCCTTTACCACAGAATTTGCTTTATCTGCTTTCTTGCCATTGTCTACAAGAGATTGTTTTATATCTTCAAATACTGCTTCAGCCATATTTCTTGCTCTCAGATTCTAATCTTTGGTTCTCTTCATCAATGTGATTCTTTAACATTGCTGAGTAAATATCCCTTTCCCATGGATACATATTTTCGATTTCATCAACACTCCATCCGTGGTGTTGTTTCATAGCAAAGATAAGTCTATAATAGGACGTCAAATCAATATGAGAAAGGGCGATTAAAAAGAACTTTGCATTCCTTCAACCGTGATCTCATTTTGATGTCCACATTTAGAGCACGCAAAGTCAATAGTTTCAGAAAGTTTAGGCATTGTATCGAAAAAGTTTGTAATTTTTTCAAAATCGCCAGAAGTTAATTCGCTAATAATTTCTTCTAGATCTTTTCTATTAGTACTATCGACTGTAATAGTTTCATCACCCCAAAATACTGTTTTTACTGAAGATGCCACCATAGCAAATATTTCTTCATCAGTACCATCAAAAGATAAAGATTCTTTCAATGTCATATATTTCATTTCAAAACCCAGTTCTTTATTAATTTTAATAATTGGGTTATGATCAGGTGATTCTTTAATTTTAATTTCTTTTAGATCAACATTTACTTCAGTGGTTTCTTTGCATTCAGAACATTTCAGTCCTAAGTCAGTTGACTCGCCAACAGAAACAGATCTAAGCTTTAGAAAAAGATATTCAATATCAAAAGGTGCAAGTTCGTCTACTTCTACACCTGTAATGCAGTTCTCTACTACGTTTTCGATAGCATTGGCGAGATCAGCACTGTTTTCGCTATTTGCAGCAACCATTAAGTTTTTTTCGTCAGCAACTCTAAACGGTGAAATTTTAACTTCTCTTTTATTGGAAGGAATAACTTCAACATATTCAGGTCTGTTAACCTTAATGCTTTTTAGTTGACTCATTATTTGATTCTCTCATAATTACGATATTTCATCTGCACAGATAATTTTAATAGTGCAGTTTCGCTATTTAGCTCAAAAGATCCAATATTGGTTGGAAATACCTCATTGAATCTATATCTTGCCGTCACTTCACTCATTGAAGCATTATATTTAATCACTTCGACACGACTAATATAATCATTGTAATAACCAGTGGCTACAGAATCTCTATTGTAAATGATATCTTGCCAATTTTCGAAAAATGCTCTTTCTCTTAAGTCTTCAGAGCAGTAAAATTCCATATCTAAATTTCCGTGGTTGTGTAGATATCCAATACTTCTTGGCTCACCATCAGTTTTGTATTCGAATTCAGAAATGTCTCTAGCAGGAATTTGAATATCACTGCAAAAAAGACTAACACCTCTTGTATCTTTGCTTTCATTTGTTAAAGCATAACCTAAAGGTGGAAGATCAGGGTTAAAAGATAGGTTTGATCCGCCAACATTAACATTAAGATTGTTTAAAGCATCTGTTGCACTGTCTAAAGCATCAAAGATAGGTAAATTGATATTTACTCTATTACTGCCGCTACTTAGTGTATTACTAATTGCTTGACCAAGAGCTGTTGCTCCTCTTGGTGGAAATATTTGCATTACCCATTTACTAGATCTTGCTAAACCTTTATCAGAAAACATTTCTGCTTTTAGTTCTTGTATGTTCATCGTCCTCTCCAGACTGTTCTGTTACTTGCTTTCTTGAAGTTTTCAAATGGTAGAGATATTGCAATTTCGAAATCTGCCTTTGGCACCTTTGCAAGTTTACTTCTAACATTTGATGCTGAATATCTTTTCAAAGCATATTTGCCCATACTTGATCTACCAAATCTTTCAGCAATTTCTTTTCCAGAAGTAGATTTGACACTTGTTTCAGCTAAAATTCGAGCTCTTACAGCTGGTGGCATATAATGAAGATTTAAACCGTACCACCCATCTCTTGTTATTTCTAAAATAAAAACAAGAGGAAATTTATCATAGAAGTCTAAACGATCTTTATTTTTTGGATCATATTGATATATGAAAAGACCACCAGGTGTAGGTCTTGCAGACTTTAAACCTTGCTGAGCTTTATCAATAGATTTAATTGAACTATCTTTTCTCAGATTACGACGAAACCAGTCAATACTTTCTTTAGTATTTCTTGTCACATTGGCTTTTTTAGCCTTCTCGTCGTATCTTCTATAAATATCTTGTACAGCCATAAAGTATTTATACGGAATGGTATAACTTATTTAGGAGATGAATATGTACTCAACAAATGTTTTAGTTGCTTCAAAAAGAGCTTGGGAAAAACTTAGCTTAATTATTGACGGTGAAAACGCAACAAAGTTTGAATCTTTAGATGATTTTGATAAGTTTTATTCAGTCTTAATAGATAAAATACATGTTGATCCGAAAAATAGCGAGAATTCATAATGCCTACATATACAATGACAAATAAAAAAACCGAGAAGACCGAAGATATGATCTTATCTTATGACGATATGAAAGAAATGGTCAGTTCTGGTAAATGGACTCGTGAGATAACGGCTCCAAAAATCATCGGTGGTACATCAACCGATTCTGGTAAACTTCCTGAAGGATTCAAAGATACTTTACGAGAAATGAAAAAAATTCACCCTCATGGCAAAGGCGCAGACCATTTAGTTTAATGACACCACAAGAAATTTTTTATTATAAACTCAACTGGAAATCTAAATCATACAAAACACGCCTTCATAGCGACATTCGTGGAGAAGGTAAAGCCTTTTGTCGTGAAAATTTTTCACAAGAAAATTGGAACTTTGTAGAATACAGTGATGTTTACGAAGATACTTATGAATTTAAAAATGAAGAAGATGCTAAGAAATTTGCGTTGATGCGACCGGAGTTTACTAATTTATGACACATGTACTAAAAAAAGATGATAGAGAATTTTTACGTTCTACTATTGAAGCAATCAGAGATAAAGTTAACCTAGATTCAGCTGATAAATCTATTGAATTTACCTTGCCAACACCTGTAGAAATCTACGATTATTTAAACAAATGGGTTGTTGGTCAAGAAAAAGCAAAAAAGATTTTGTCTGTAGGTGCTCACAATCATTACAAACGTCTATTGATTTATAAAGATGGCGAATTTGGTGAAGATTCACGTTTAGACAAAACCAATTTAATGTTAATCGGACCTACTGGTTCAGGTAAAACATACATGGTAAAGAAGCTAGCTGAATTTTTAAAAGTACCTTACTACATAGCAGATGCTAATGCATTTACTGCAGCAGGTTATGTTGGTAAAGATGTTGATGCAATGGTAGATGGTCTTGTACAAAATGCTGGATCTAATATCGAAGCGTCAGTAACTGGTATTATCTTTATTGATGAATTCGACAAATTGGCTAGAAACGGTGCTGATGCTTCAGGTCGTAAAGATGTAGGTGGTGAATCTGTTCAGCAAGCATTACTTAAACTTCTAGAAGGTACTGAGATTGAAATAGAAAAAACAACTGGACTTTCTAAATATAGATTTACAATAGACACTCAGAACATCTTGTTTATTGTTGGTGGTGCATTCGTTGGCTTAGATCATATCATCAATAAAAGAACTGAAGAAGATCAAACAAGTATCGGATTTGGTAAGAAAATCGATAAGAAAGAAGTTGAAAAGAATATAATTCATAAAATTACAACTGAAGATCTAGAAAGATACGGTTTTATTCCAGAGATTCTAGGTCGTATTCCACTTGTTGCTACAATGAATGAACTTACAGTAGAAGATTTGGTTTTCATTCTTACAAAAGTAGAAAAAAATCTTATGGCACAATATAAAACATTGTTTGATTATTCAGATATCGATTTAAAAATAGATGATGAAGCCATTAGATTCATAGCTGAAGAAGCAATGAAAAGAAAAATTGGAGCAAGAGGTCTGAAGACTTTGCTAGAAACTATATTGTTAGAATATATGTTTGAGTTAGAAAGCGCTGAAATTAATTTAGAAGAAGCCAAAAGAATTTTGGAAAAAGATGTATAATATCTATTATGTTCAAACATATAGAAATGCAAAAACTAACTTTAAATCGAATCGATGCAGAAGATGGTAGAAAATATGAAACGCCTAATGGTCAAAAGTACCCAAGTATTACGACAGTTCTTGGAGATACTGCAGACAAGTCTGCGCTATTTGCTTGGAAAAAGCGTGTTGGTGAAGAAAAAGCTGCAGCCATTTCTCTTGCTGCTACTACGCGTGGCACGGCAATGCATCAATTATGTGAAGACTACTTATCAAACGAACCCTTATCTGATGATCACGTGGCTGGTAACTTTATGTTCCTTGGAATTCGTCCTGCTCTTGATCGTATTAATAATGTAAGAATGCTTGAAGCATCGCTTTACAGTGATGCTTTAAAAGTTGCTGGTACAGTAGACTGTATCGCTGAAATTGATGGAAAACTTTCTGTAATCGATTTCAAAACATCTAAATCACCTAAAAAAGAAGAATGGATTTCTGATTACTTTATGCAGGCAGCATTTTATTGTGTTGCGTATCATGAAATTTATGACGAACTTCCAAAGCAATTAGCAATTTTAATATCTGTACAAAATGGTACATATCAAGAATTTATGGTTGAAGGCAAAGACATGATTTATTGGGTTGAACGTTTAAAAACTCGTATAGAAATGTATTATAATAAAGTAGAGGAAAGTATTAAAGGATGAATGAACTTATTGGACCTGTAGCTATTGAAAAGCTATTACGCGAAATTACTGAATATTGGGGCGAATCAAAAGCTCCACAAAAAGAGAAAGAACGTATTTTAGAATTAGTTCAAGAATACTATGAATCTCGTAACCTTACTGAATTTGATGGAGTAGTCGCCAATCTTACTAGAGGCGTACTATCTCAGAAAAAACAATTGGAGCTTTTTGATGAAGAAGATAAGTGATAGCGACTTTGCAGCTAAAGTAAAAAAATTACCAGCTGAAATCGAAGAACTTGTCATGAAAACTGGTAGTAATTATATTGAAGCAGTTTTACACATCTGCGAAAAATATGATCTTGAAATCGAAGGCATGAAACCTCTTTTACCAAAAGCAATAAAAGAAAAAATCGAAGCGGATGCATTAGACCTTAACCTATTAAACTATAAAATTAACAAGGTAATATGACTAGAGCAGGATACGACGCTTACATCTTATATTTAGCGTTGCAAAAACATTTTTCAAGCGACTATGACTTTTTCAAATATAATGGCAAAGTCAAAGCATCGGTGAAAGCTTATGAAGATAGGAAAGATGTATTTGC
>Ga0181399_1000012_pt1 | contig 54575 bp, 44 predicted proteins | sample 22SPOviralmetaG_FD_130128 | JGI IMG/M metagenome (GOLD analysis project Ga0181399, IMG submission 130128) | Marine viral communities from the oligotrophic San Pedro Time Series (SPOT) site, San Pedro Channel, CA, USA - 22 SPOT_SRF_2011-05-21 | ecosystem: Environmental > Aquatic > Marine > Strait...
GAATTACAGTTGCAGACGACAATATTAATTTATTTTACTATTGTAATGCACATACAGGAATGGGTAATTCAATCGATCTTTCTACAGACGCTAAATGGGAACTCCAAGTTCCGGGAACAACATGGAGCGGCGACTGGGCAACAGGTATTTACTACGAATTTGGAGACGTAGTAAACTATAATGGAATAGTTTATGTATGTTTGTATCCGCATAATAGTTCTGGTACTGATACTAATGGATTAGAAGTTGACCAACATAATTGGACAGCTTTAGCGAAGGCAATTGATTATAGAAATAACTGGTTAACTAGCACAAGATATAGAGTAAATGACGTTGTCAGATACGGAGGTAGATTATATCGTTGTACTGAAGGACATACAAGTGCTGATAATCAAGAATTAGGATTAAATCTAGACATAGCAAAATGGTCAGTATTTTATGATTCTATATCTTATTTACAATCATGGGCCGACACTACATATAGAGTAAATGATATTGTAAAAGAAGGCGGAAGCTTGTGGATTTGTACAACACATCATACAGCAACTACGTTTGCAGCAGATCATACTTCCGGATATTGGTCATTATTCCTTGATGGATTAGAATTTGACAACCAATGGAGTGATACTAGTTACTATCAAATAGGTGATGTAGTTAGCTATGGCGGTTATAATTATAGAGCAAAAGCTAATAGCACTAATGTAAAACCACAACCGTCAGATACTGCTACATGGCAACAGGTAACAGAAGCCTATAAGTTTAGAGAAGATTACGGATATGATAGTGCTTTAGAATATTTTGTAGGCGATACTGTAAGACATAATGGTAATTTATATACAGCAATTTTAGATAACACAAGCATAGAACCGCCTAGCGAACCGCATTGGAAGATGGTTATTCCTGGTACATACTGGACAGGTCAGTGGTATGCTGATATAGAATATAAACAAGGAGACCTTGCAACATACGGTAGCAATACTTACAAAGCAAAAGTTCCGCATTTAGGATCTACAGATAAGCGTCCTGATACAGATTATGCTGGCGCTGGCTATAATTGGGAACTGTTTGCTGAAGGATTTAGTACAAACGTGCTAACTACTCGAGGCGACTTAATCACATATGATAATAATCCAGGAAAGCTTAACAAACAAAGATTTGGCAAGGGCGGTGAAGGAACAATATTATCAAGCACAGGAACAGAATTAGAGTGGACTGCTGCTGATTATGTTGCAAAAGTTTATTATGTTTCAGCAGACGGCGTTGACGGAGCCGCTAACGGAACAAGTTTATCTGCTCCATTTGCAACAATAAAATATGCAGCTGACTTTATAACAGCCAATGATGCAACTACAAAATTTAACACTGTACCTTACGATATTACAGGATCTATAGATCAATATGTGCTACAAACAGCAATATCAAAAATTGCATCAAGTGTAGATATTACATCTACAGCTCCTAATTTATCTGCATTGCTTAATTCTATAAATCCTAGCACAGGACTTGTATATGCAGATGTTAATGCATCGACTTCAGTTGAAGCAGGCGATACCAGTGTAGCATACCGTTACGAAAGTCAATCTACAGGTAATACAAAAGCACAAAACGATGCTGTGAAAGATATTATAGATGCTATTGAATCAAACTTAGAATTATATACTGGCGAATACGTAGTAGATAATAGTATAAATTTTTATGTAACTTATTCTACATATCCAAATACAACTATATTTGTTAAGACTGGCATATATTCAGAAATACTTCCTATTAGTTTACCAAGAAATTGTGCATTAGTAGGCGACGAGCTTAGAAGCACTATCGTTCAACCTGCAGCAGGATATGAACAGTCAAAAATGTTCTATGTAAATAGTGCTTGCGGAATTAGAAATATGACATTACAAGGGTTATCAGATGTATTGGGTGCTGATAATGCATATCTAACAAGACGTCCTGTTAATGACTCGTGTTATGTTTCATTAGACCCTGGCACAGGCCCAGCAGATTCAACAAAATGGATTTATAAATCGCCATATGTACAAAATGTATCAACGTTTGGAACAGCATGTACAGGTCTTAAAATTGACGGCGACTTACATAATGGAGGATATGACTCGGTTGTAGCAAATGACTTTACACAAGTACTAAGTGACGGTATCGGAGTTTGGGTAACTAATCTAGCTAGATCAGAACTTGTAAGTGTATTCACATATTATAATCATATTGGTTATCTTGCAGAGGACGGAGGCAAAATAAGAGGAACAAATGGTAATAACTCTTATGGCAAATATGGGTCTGTAGCAGAAGGCGTAGACAACACTGAAACAGCTATTTCGGCGCAAGTAAACAACAGATCAACAGAAGCACAAATAGCTAATGTAATTACAGATGGTGAAAACATTCTTGCATTTGAATATTCAAATGCAGGTGAAGCATATACAGCAGCTACTTATGGAGTAACAGGTACCGGAACAGGAGCATCTATTACAAGTGCAAATGTAGTCAACGGAGGCATATTCCAAGTAAGATTAACCGGTGTAGGCGAAAGTCCTTTAGGAGCAGGATATGTGCAATTGCAAGGTAATGCACAAGACGGTCCTGTTGATGTATTAGGTAATATAAAAATATCAGCAGCTGATTCAAACACATATGATAATTATGCAGGAATGCGTATTGTTATTATTAGTGGGGCAGGCGCAGGACAGTATGGATATATTACAGCTTATGACATTGCAACAAAAGATTGTGTAATTGCTAAAGAGTCCGACGGCGTATACGGTTGGGATCATATGGCACCAGGAACTGCATTACAAATACCAGATAGTACTTCTAGATACCAAATTGAACCTAGAGTAATTGTTCCGGCACCGGCCTCAGGAACACAAGCTTTAATTAGACTAGATATATCAGGCGGCGGGCTAGGAGAGTTTAAAATTGTTAATCCAGGAAGCGGCTATACTGTAGGTGTACCTCCTGTAATTACAATAACAGATCCAAATAAAACTGCAAACGGTTCGTGGACAGTGCGAGTAGGCAACGGTGTACTTACACAACCTACATGGTCTAACAGAGGTGCAGGTTATGTAACTGCTCTTGCAACAGTGTCCGGCGACGGGTATGCAGACGAATATCAAATTGGTAAATTTATACATGTAACTAACATGGATAATCTACCAGGACCTGGAGCAAACGTTCAGTTTACTGGAAATGATACAATTTATAGACTTGTTGACATTGATAATGTTACTGGAAGTTTAGGCAATCAAGCAGCAACGCTAACTGTAAGTCCATTAATTTCAGCAATAGAATCTCCCGAACATACAGATTCGGTAACTATTAGAGAAAGTTATAGTCAAGTACGATTAACAGGACATGACTTTCTTGACATTGGTTCAGGAAACTTTGTAGACTCTGATTATCCTACTAGATACTTAGAAGGATATACATCTACTAACGAACCTACACAATCTTACGAGGCAGTGGATAGTGGCGGCGGACGAGTGTTCTACACAAGTACAGACCAAGATGGTAACTTTAGAGTGGGCGAGTTATTTGAAGTAGAGCAGGCGACTGGTATTATTACTTTGAATGCGGACGCATTTGAATTACAAGGTCTAGATGAACTAAGATTAGGCGGAGTACGCTTAGGTGGCACAAGTGCAACAGTACGTGAATTTAGTACTGATGCAACAATGAGTGCTAACAGTGACGAAGTAGTGCCTACACAAAAGGCAGTAAAGGCATTTATTGAATCAAGAATTGGCGGCGGTTCAGCCAATCTTACAGTTAACGGATTAGTTGCTGGTCAAATACAAATACTAAACAACAATATCTCAACTGAAACAAATAGAATTAATATCGACGCTGATTTATATTTTAAAAATGGCATCGACGGAACTTATTTACAGCAGGCGTTGTTTTTAGGGAACGGATAAATATGTATAATAAACTTGTTGGAGTAACACATGGCAGAATTTAAATTAGGTAGAATCAGATTCGTATACAAAAACGACTGGAATGCTTCTACTGTATATTATGTAGATGACGTAGTAAAAGTCAACGGAAAAACCTACATTTGTGTAACAGGACACACAGCAAAGTCAGACTTTAATTTAGATTTAGATTCTGCAAAGTGGGAACTGTTTTCAGATGGTCTAGGTTGGTTAGGAGACTGGTCAAGCTCAGTACAATATCAATTAAACGATTTAGTTAAATACGGGTCCACTGTATATATTTGTATTGACGGACATATGTCACAAGGTACGCTTGAATTAGACCAAGCAAAATGGGACGTATTTTCTACTACTGGATTAGAGTGGAAAAGTATTTGGGTAGCAGGTACCGTATACAAAGTCGGTGACGCAGTAAAATACGGAGGCTTGATTTACAGATGTAGTGAAGCCCATACAGCTGCAGCTACAGATACACTAGGACTTGAGAACGACAGTCTAAAGTGGGATGTTGTAAATAACGGTTTTGAATATAAAACTAATTGGTCTGCAGAAGTAAGATATAAAGTTAATGACATTGTAAAATACGGTGGCGGACTTTGGATTTGTACACAGTTTCATACTAGCGGCATATTATTCACAACAGACGAAGCTAAGTGGGCTCAGTTTATTGAAGGACTGGAGTTTGAAGATAGCTGGGACCAACAAACTAGATATCAACCTGGCGATATAGTAACATTTGGCGGATATCAATATGCTGCTAAAACAAATAACCTAGATGCAAAACCAACAACAAGTTTAACAGATTGGGATGTGTTTTCTACAGGATTTAATTTTGTAGGCGAATGGGGCGAAGATTCAACTAACCAAGATTACCGTGTAGGTGACGTAGTTACAGTAGGCGGTTATACTTATCTATGTATTGAAGAGCATGAAAGTGGCGCACAGAAACCACCTAATGTAAATTATTGGTCAAGACTTAATGCAGGTGCTAAATGGAAAGGCAACTGGTCAGACGCAACAGTATACGATCTAGGTGATATGGTCAGACATAATAACTCTAGTTATATTGCAGTAGCAACACATACGTCAGACGAAACAACACTACAAAATAGACCAGATCAAGATTTAGATGGTAGTGAATGGAATCAATTAGTAGGCGGCTCAGAAACAAGCGTACTAACAACAAGCGGTGATATTGTTTACTACTCAGGTGGCGGCGCAACAAGACTACCAATAGGACAAGATGGCCAAGTGCTTAAAGTATCTGGAGAGGATCTTGTTTGGTCAGACTACGGCATTATTAATAATGTTTTTTATGTAGCACCGTCAGGCTCAGACGCTACTGATTATGGTTATACGTTAGATAAACCGTTTAAAACTGTACGCTATGGACTTGAAAGAATTGAAATTGGACATTTACGTGTACAATCAACTACATTGTTAAGAAGAAATAGAAGCTTTATTCAAGAAGAATTAGTAGAATGGGTAAACACACAAGTTGCAGGCGGCTCAGGTATTTGGGCAGGATTTGTAAATGACAATGTTGCATCGTGTCGTAGAGATATGGGTCAAATCCTTGATGCATTAATTTGGGATATGAGTCACGGCGGAAACGAAAGAATAAGAGAAGCAACACTTACGTACTTCTCAGGCGGGTCGTTAATTGCATCTATTGATGACGAAGATGAGCAATTATCGGCAACAGTTAGTCAAATGAAAGTAGTAATTGATGCTGTTATGTCAAACGTAGCACCAGGAACTGTGTATAGTTCCTTTAATCAAGTTATTGATGCTACAAAAATTGAAGAGCCTGGTTCACAAACACTTGCAGAAAATTTATTAGATATTTTAATTACTGCTATTGATGCACAAACAGATACTGGTGTACCTGCACTACTAGAACCAACACATACACTCTTTGTAAAAACTGGAGAGTTTACAGAAGTATCGCCAATGATTGTTCCCAAAAGAACAGCAGTTGTAGGCGACGAACTTCGCTCAACAAGGATTACGCCAGCTGGTTCTTATGTACACACATCAGAAGTTGACTATAGTTTAGGTGTGCTTGCACACATGGAAACATTCTTAGACGATATTGCAACTAATACTGCGTATACAAAAACCACAGGAAATAGTGAAACACAAGTTACAACTACTCCTGCAGGCGCAACAGCAGCAGGCGAAGCTGCGGCCAATCTTGCTAGACAAATGTATGATTATATTGACTATCAAATTACTGGAGCTTCAGGAGACTCTGTAGCACCGATTTATGCAGGAAGTAATACACCTAATACTACTACAGATTACACTTATGCTATTGAAGCATTAGAAGAAAATAGAGCATTTATTATTGCAGAAACAACAGCATATGTACAAGATACGTATACTGACACAGTGACAAATACAACTGTAACTACTAATGTACTTACAATTACAGACACATCTTGGATGAATGTTGGAACAGCAATTAGATTTACAGGTACAACGTTTGGCGGCATTAGCACAGGAACAACCTATTATGTAAAAACTGTTGATAGTGGAACAACATTTACAGTATCTCTTACAAGAGGCGGCGCAGCAGTTGCGCTTACTACAGCAACAGGTACTGCTACAGTAGATTTATATTATGATAGTGCAAAGTGCGAAAGAGATGTAAGTAGATATATTGATGCAATACAATATGATTTGATTTACACTGGTAACTATAAGTCATTTATTGCAGCAGAACTTTATGTAAACTCGGTAACAGGATCTGAAGCTGAAAATATGTTCCATATGAGAAACGGTACAGGTTTAAGAAATATGACACTATCCGGCCTTACAGGAACACTAGGCAGCGATAATGCTTACGGAACTAAGAGACCGAGCGCAGGAGCATATGTATCGCTCGATCCAGGTTGGGGAACACAAGACCAAGATGTATGGATTGCTAATAAATCACCTTACGTACAAAATGTATCAACATTTGGTACAGCATGCGTAGGTATGAAAGTTGACGGAGCATTACATGATGGCGGCTACGATTCAATGGTTGCTAACGACTTTACTCAAGTACTAAGTGATGGTATTGGATACTGGGTTACAAACTTAGGAAGATCAGAACTTGTATCAGTGTTTACATATTATAACCATATTGGTTATTTGTCAGAAAATGGCGGCAAGATTCGTGCTACTAACGGAAACAACTCATATGGAGCATTTGGATCAGTAGCTGAAGGTGTTGACGATACTGAATCGCCTATCACTGCAACTGTGAACAACAGAGGCTTTGAAGCACAAGTGTCAAATGTTTATACAGACAATGATAAGATTTTTGCACTTGAATATTCAAATGCAGGTTCAAGTTATACTTCGGAGAACAATGCTATAACTTTTTCTGGTATTGGATATGGGCAAGACTTTGTTTTAGAAGAAACACGAGACAATGCAGTATTTGAAATACGAATGTTAACATCAGGTGAAGACTATAGATCAGCATCTAACAGCCCGCAAACTGGTAATACAACAAGTATTACACTTGCTGGTCAAGATACTGCTCCTTCAGTTGCTTACACTGGTATGAGGTTAATGATTATAGCAGGTAAAGGATCTGGACAATACGGATATATTCAATCATATAATGCAGGCACAAAAGTTGCTACAATTTATAGAGAAACAGATGATCAAGCAGGTTGGGAACATATTATTCCTGGCACAGTAATTGAGACTACTCTAGATCAAACGTCTACATATATTATTGAGCCAAGAATATCAGTTGCTGCACCGTCAACACCGTCTTATAACGGTGGCGCAGCTCCTAATAGTGGCACATATAGAACAACTAACGTTTATGATGCTATAGCATACGGTAATGATGTATATGTAGCACTAAGTAGTACAAATACAGATTCAATGGTTTCTACTGTAAGAGGATCGTGGACACCAGGAGGAGATATATTTACAGCGGGCGGTGCAACACCTGCCGCACAAAACAATATAGCATATGGTAAAATTGGCGCAAGTCATTACTTTATGTCAACTCCAGTAGCTTCAGGTACACAAGGTGCTTATACAAATGATAACGGAGCAACGTGGACTCTTTCAACTTTATCAGCAACAGCTACATGGGTAGATATTGCATTTGGCGAAGGCAAGTTTATGGCAATTGCAGCAAGTGGAGAAGTAGCAGTTTCAACAGATGGCCAAACATGGACAGCTGGCACTACACTACCTACTATAGGTAATAACTATAGCGCAGTAGCATTTGGTAATCACGGCAGATGGGTTGTAATGTCCGAAGGACAAGATACAGCGTATTCAGACAATGATGGCGCAGGCTGGACAGCTGGCTCTGCAAACTCTGCACTTACATTTAAATCAATTGCATTTGGTAATAGTAAATGGGTAGCTACTGCTACTGGTACCGATACTGCAAACTACAGCTTAGATGGTATTACTTGGTATGCAACAACACTTACAGCAAGCGGTGATTGGACAACTATAGAATACGGACAAGGAGTATTTTATGCTGTTGATGAAACAACAGGACAGAAAGCAAATACATCTAAAGATGGATTGAACTGGGTAGCAAGTACAATTACTTTTGCTAACAATCACAAAGCTGCAGCGTTTGGTAATCCAAGTGGGATACCAACATGGGTTACAGTGGGCGGTAATGGAACCAACCATGTTATTCAATATCAGAAAAATGTTAGAGAAGCCTTTGCAAGATGTATTGTTGAAAGCGGACAAATCAGTGCATTTAAAATATTAGAGCCTGGTAGTGGATATGACAGCGCACCGACTGTAACTATTACTGATCCTAATGACACAGCAGCAGCAACATTTACTGTAAGAGTAGGTGACGGAGCATTAGGACAACCTACATTTAGGGAAAGAGGTACTGATTGGGAATCAGCAACTGCAACTGTTACAGGCGACGGCTTTGGAGACATTTATCAAAACGGCGGCTATGTAAAAGTTGACGGATTAACAGATGTTCCAATTGAAGGGTCTAATATTACATTTGCAGGTAACAGTACAGTATACAAACTTGTAAACGTTCTAGGACTATTAGGATCCGGTCCATATACAGCTGAATTACAATTATCTCCAGCTGTTACTATTGCACTTGCGCCAGAGCACAATGATGCTCTTGAATCTAGACTAAGATACTCGCAAGTACGATTAACAGGTCACGATTTCTTAGACATAGGTACAGGTAACTTTGCTAACACAAACTATCCAGGAGATCCTGCAATTACACCTTCAGCGGCAAAAGAAACTGTCGAAGGAGGCGGAGGTAGAGTGTTCTATACAAGCACAGACCAAGATGGTAACTTTAAGGTTGGCGAATTGTTTAGTGTTGAACAGTCTACTGGTAAGTCAAGTTTGAATGCTGATGCATTTAACTTAGCAGGACTACAAGAACTACAACTTGGTTCAGTAACACTTGGTAGTTCTAACACTGCTGTTAACGAATTTAGTACAGACGGAACGTTTGCAGCTAATTCAGACAACATTGTACCAACACAAAAAGCTATTAGAACGTATATCCAAAGCCAGATAGGCGGTGGCGGAGCTACATTGAATGTAAATAGCATAACTGCTGGTGAAGTTAATTTAACACTGAATACAATTTCAAACACCGAGGGTAATGTTATAAATATAACTAGCCCAGTAAAGTTTACAGGAAGTATTGACGGAGCTGCATTGGCTTTAAATTACTTCTTACAAAGATAATGGAGAAAAAATAAAATGGCGTCAGGAAAACTAGGAGCAAACAATTTATCAGCAGCAACCGATACTGTAGTTTATACATGCGGTGCAAATACATTTGCTGTTGCAACTGTTAATATTGTTAATAGAAGTGGAGCAACTGTAACTGCTAGAATAGCACTTGCGGATGCAGACTCACCCACAACAGCAGAATATATAGAATACGAAGTAGGCATTAGCCCATCTGGTGTTTTAGAAAGAACTGGTATTGTTATAGGACAAAACCAAAGAATAGTAGTTAGATCCAGCGCAACAGATGTTAATGCTGTTGTTTATGGAATCGAAACTAGTACAGCGTAAGGAAGAATATAATGGGTAGATTTATATCAGGCGGAAGTGTAACAGATTTTGGTTATACAAAGGCAGAGGTTTATTCCTCTCCAGGAACGACCAGTTGGACTGTCCCAGCTGGTGTTAGCAAAGCCAAAATATTCGTAATTGGAGCAGGTAGTTGTTATAGAACAACTGACTTTTGTTTTGTATCAGCATCTTGTTGTTCAGGTGTGCAAATGCCAGGAACAGATTATTGCATGAACTTTGTAGGTCACTTAACTGGCGCCGGCGGAGGCTATGCAGAGAAGACAATGGAAGGGTTAGCACCAGGTGCGACTATGACAGTCAATGTAGGTTCAGTAGGAGGACTTACAGCAAGTAGTGTTGTAATGGGTGCTACTACTGTTACTGCTAATAATGCAACTGAGCAATCAATATCTTGGAATTGTACTTCAAATTCAACAACAAGAGATAACTCCAATGACAACAAAGTAAGTTTAGGTTTTGATTTACCAGTATGCGGCTACGTAAACTGTATCAACGGTTATTTTAACACAGGCGGCACAGCAACAGGCGGCGACATTAATAGAACTGGCGGCGATGGTGTGTTTATACCATTCTTTAGAGAAGATGGAAATATCGACGGAACATTATGCATTCAAGAAGGCGCAGGCGGCGGAGGCGGCGGAGCTGGCCCAACAGGATGTACTTGTAATAATAACTATTGGAACGGATACGACTATAGCTTCGGCGGCACACGTAGAAGTTGCGTTTGTACAGTTGCGTATCTAAGTTCTGCACAGTCGTTAAACGGCGGAAATTGTGGATGTTGTTTCTATTGGGGCGGCGACAGTGATTATCAGTGTCTATGTTATGTTGGTTATCATTATGTATTTGGACAAACATTCTACGACAGACTAAATTGGCAGTGCTGTACATGTAAACGTATGTGTAGCAGTGTGTATCTATGCGCAGAAGGCGGCGGCGGAGGCGGCGGCAGCAGCGCAGAAGGAACTAATATTTTAGCAAGTACAGCTTCAGGACCTTCTTTTCCATACAATGACGACGACTTTAATGTAAATGCATGCCCAGTAGGTATTGGTGCTGAATCAGGATCGTCGAGTGCAGATGGATTTGACGGTGTAAGTGATGTACAAGTAATGAATTTAGGCGGCGCAGCATCAGGTGGCGGAGGCGGCAGTGTTGATGTTGGCTCAAATTATGTTTGTTACACAGGCTTTGGACAAGATCACTGGACATTCTACTTTGGATCAAACCAATCAAATTGGCCTTGTTCAACTTGGTCAAACTTAGTTGGTTCTAGTTCCAGCGGAGCTTCAGGCGTATCCTTAGGATATTCAAAAGATGTTGACTCTATGAGAACTTCAAATACTAGTGTTATTCCATTATCAACACTAGCAGCTGCAGATGGATCTAATATGGGTGACTATAAGTTTGGATACGGAGCAAACAGTAAAGAAGCCTCAGGCGCAGGCGGAGGCGGTAATAGACTATATCCGAATGGTGGTTCTGGATCAGTGGTCATAGTATATTAAGGAGACATGAATGTATTTTACAACAATAACTAACAAATACGGTTTAAAAGTCGTGGAACATGTCGCTGGAGATGGTCAAGCAGACTTTGTTGCATCTTCAGGACTAGCATGGGTAGAAGTAGACGAAGAAATTACTATGCCAGCAACAGGTGATTATTGGCATAATGAGGAACTTATTAAGCTTGACTCTGATAAGTATGACACTGTTATTGCTCCTATTTTAAAGGATGCAAGAGACGTAGAAAACGTAGCTATTCAAGCTAAACATGATGAACTTGAAGCAGAGAAAGCTAGACTATTAGCCGAACACGAAGAAGGCGCTGGCGATTATGTTGCTCCAGACGCTGACCCAGCAGTTTTAGACTTAGCAGAGCAAAAAATTATTGCAAAGCAGGCAAAAAAGCCAATCTATATTCCAATTAGAGAACAGGACGAGATTCCTCCTTATACCCAAGCAACACTTGATTTGTATACAGAAATGTTAGCAGATACAAAAAGAATGATTGCTGGTATTAAGGCAGATACTGACCCCGACCCGGATGTTGTACGTTTTCCTGAACCTATTACATTCTTAGATGGCACTCCAGAAGAACATACTTTAGAGTACATTGTATTAGCAGATGAAGACAAAGACGATTATCTAGTGCATTGGGGGAAAGTTGAAGCAGATCAACAAGCATTTGTTGAGTTCTTAACAGCTAGACTAGCAGGTTAAAAAAGCCATAAAAGAAACACCTAGTATTGTTGTACACATAATTAATAGTGTATAAACAAACTAGGTGTTTTCATGAAAAAAGTATTTTCTATCACAGGCGGAGCAGGCCGCGTTCTTTGTAGCATTCCTGCACTACTTAAATATTACAAAAGAGAAGGCAATAACTTTTACATTTTTGCAGAATCAGGTTTAGAATTTTTTGTAGGAATAAAAGAGTTACAAGATATTGCATACACACCAGATACAAAGGGTGTGTTTGAAAATATTATCAAACCAAATATTTTAATTACTCCTGAGCCTTATCGTAATAGAGGCTACTATAATCAAGAAAAAAATCTAATTGAGGCATTTGATGCTGAAATAAATCAAACTGACGACCATTCTGATTTAGAAAAAATTAAAATAATCTTAAATAAAGCCGAAGAAATAAATGCTGTTGATGCAATGAATAATGCAAAAAAACAACAAGGCAAAGATAAGACAATTGTTATTCAACCATTTGGAAGAAGTGCCCAACCTAAACAAAATGAAATAGTTGACGACATGAGTAGATCTTTAAGTTTACGTACTTATATTAACATAGTAGATGCTCTTCAAAAAAAATATAATGTAATATACATGGGAGAATTTATGGAAGTTGAAGATAAAACTTTTAAAATACAAACCCAATTAAGACAATGGGCTGGAATTATTGAAGCTGCAGATTATTTTATAGGGTGTGACAGTGTTGGACAGCATATGGCTAGAGCATTTGATAAGCCTGCTACTGTAATCTTAGGAAGTACATTTGCTGAAAATATTACATATCCTGATCATTTTCAAATATTACAAAAAACACCCGTAGATATTAGGTACTTTCCGATAAGATTATTAGAGCAAGGTATCGATGGTGATATTGCAAACCGTTATAATGATACTTGTATGGATTTTACACCTGAACAAGAAAAGGACTTTATCAAAAAAATTATGAATGATATAGAGGAAAAAGTAAGATAATGGAAAAAAATAAAGATGTTTGGATTGCTGGAATAACACGAGGACATAACGGCTCTTTGTGTCTACTTAAAAACGGCGAGATTGTTTTTATTATAGAAGAAGAAAGATTAACTAGGTTAAAGTATGATGCAACACCTTTTGCAGGAATGACCAAAATACTTGAGTTTACTGATCATCTAGATTATCTTGTATATGCCCATACAGCTACTAGAGCACAATTTTGCCCAACAGTAGATTATACAGGAGAAGACATTTATTATTCACTCGCTAGAAAATTAGGTTTAATTGCAAATATTCCACATGAACAAAATAAGCATCCTCAATGTATTGATCTAGGAAATATACATCATAAATTACATGCCGCATGTGCATTTTATCGCAGTGGATTTGATAGTGCAACAGCAGTAGTAATTGACGGCGCTGGCTCGGGTTTTGAAGTTGCGGCTGTTAATAACAAGTATAGGGTATGGGAAACAGAAACTGTATTTGATATGAGCTATCCAAATAATGTTAAAACACTTTATAAAAATGCTGGAGGGAATTTTAACGATTATTATCAAAATTCTATTTATAGATCAGATAACGTAAGTACTGAACTATGGTTTGAAGAAGATGGCGATGCAGAAGTAGTATTAAGTACACATGCTGGAATTGTAAAATCATATGAAGCTGCAACATACTACTGTGGTTGGCACTTTATTGAGGCAGGTAAAACAATGGGTCTTGCTCCTTACGGAAAAGATAATCCGGATGTGCCGCCTATATGGGACGAAGGATGCAACTTATCTAATAGAAATTTAATACAAGCAACTTATCCAAACGGAGCCTATATTAACAAAGGATATAATGAATTTTTAGGTGATGACAGTGCAGAAGATGTTACAACGCTACAGAATAGAAGAGATGTAGCATATGCAGTACAAAAAGTCACACAGCAAAAAGCATTAGACCTAATACTTAAAGCAGTTGAACTTACCGGAAATAAAAATGTTGTACTAAGTGGGGGTTATGCATTAAATTGCGTTGCAAATTATTTCTACTTAGAAGAATTAAAGAAGCACGATATTAATTTATATGTTGAACCTATAAGCAGCGATGCAGGAACAAGCATAGGTGCAGCTCTACTAGTATGGCATGACTTCCAAGCGCAATTTAACGAAGGCGAATGGAAAACAATTGACTATACACAAGATAGAATGTACACTGGGTTTGAATATAACTATAAAGACTTAGAAGATGTAGCAGAAAAATATGGCGCAGAAGTAATCGATGCAACAAATAATGATGTTGTTGATTTAATTACTGATAGAAATATTGTGAGTATTTTCCAAGGTCGTTCTGAAGCAGGACCTCGAGCGTTAGGCAATCGTAGTATACTTTATGATCCTACAGATCCAGATGGCAAGGATCATGTTAATGGTATTAAAAATCGAGAATATTTTAGACCGTTTGCTGGCACAATACTTGAAGAAGATGCACATGACTGGTTTGATTTACGTGGAATGAAATCAAGCCCTCATATGATGTATGCAGTAAATTGTAAACCTGGTGTAGAGGATAAAATTCCTGCTATTATACACGTGGACGGAACATGTCGCATACAAACTGTTAACAGACAGGAAAATGAACATTACTACGATCTAATTAATGAATTTAAATCTAGAACAGGATGTCCTATTATATTTAATACAAGTTTTAACTTAGGAGGAGAACCCTTAGTAGAAACATTAGATGATGCGTGTAGGACATTGTTTGCGAGTAAGATTGAATATTTGTATTTGCCAGAAGTACAAAAATTAGTTAAGATTAAAAATCCTTAACATTAAGAAATTCACGCTGAGGGTATGTAACACTACCAGTACCCTCAATGTTTCCTACAACAATAACTCTATCATTATCACCTTCATGAGATTGTACTTCGTGTTCTAACCATCCTGGAAAAATAATTCCAGTACCGCTAGTAGGTTTATAATACATACCTGGTTTGTTATGAAAGTATATTGGGGCTGAGTTGTCATCTACTTTTGCATAATAAACCCAACTATATAATGCAGGAACATGTGCATGTCTTTCACTATAGTCACCTTTATTATATATAGAACCCCAGCATGTTGTTTGGAAGGTTTTAAGTTGTAAATCTGTGTACTCACTATGCCAATCTTCTACAGTTTTTGTTGCTTTGTTTGATATAGCTGCAAATTCTTTATGTTCTAACATATTCCACTTAGTCATATGAGCTTTTACATTAGTTTCTCGTTTACGCACATCACCACCATTTCTAATAATATTTTCGATATTGTTGTGCAGTTCTTCTAATGTATATTCTTCAGTGTCAGACATAGAAAATTCCCAAAAGTGTATCGGTATTTCCATATACATAATATGTTGTTTAAAGTCGCTATCCATTTTACATCCTATAGATTAAATGAGAAAACTTTTCTCGGTTGATCGTTTTCTTTATACATTAATTCGTGTGTTAACCAGCTATCCCACATTAGTATCATCCCATTTTCTGGTTTAATTGATTCAATATACTTACCACCATAATCACTAGGTTCAAATTGTACGTGTGGTCTAGGGTCATGAAATAGTAATTGCGGAACATCGTCACCTACTTCTAAATATATAATTCCACTAAATCTACAATCTTTATGAGTGTGTTTTCTCAAATGAGCACCTTTTTTCATATTACTAAAAAAGCCGTAAGGTCGAAAAGAATCTTTATCAACAAATTGCTGTCGCTGACTCGCAAAATTATTTGCAATTTCATACAGATACTCGAATACCATTTTTACTGTAGGGTCTGTATTTACAGGATAAGATAATTCAGTATTTGCAAGTGTACTAGGAAAATTATCTATATGTAGTAAATTTGTTTGAGTCTTAGATGTGTAATCATTGCATAATTTTAAAAGATCGTTTTTCATATTTTCATTTACAATATCTTTAAAAATTTGCGTGGGGAAAAAGTTAACAATCTCCATAAGTTACTCCATTACATTCTTTTTTATCTCTTGTATTATATTTTTTTTAATTTTTGACTCATTAAACATAGAATATAATTTTGCTAAACTTCTTTGTTTCCAAAAAGTTTTTAATCTTACACAACTTAACGAATGATTAAACAGTTCCTCTGTCATTCTAAATTTCTTAAATATAACTCGATCTGTTGTATTTGCCCTTACATACATCATTGGCTCGCCCTGAAGTATTTTAAATTTAGTTTCATTAGGATACATTTGATATGCATATTCTAATGGCCTAAACCATTGATTTATATCAAATCCACCTGGTACATAGTATCCATAATCAGACGCTGATGTTTTGTGCATAAACGGATGCATTGATTCTAAATGTAAACTTTCTTCACAGAAAAAGATCCAGTTTGCTGAAACTTTTATTGTATGTGAATTAAGTAGGCTGGGTTGTTTAATTATTAAATGTTTGTCAGTAGTATCATTATTTCCAATTACTCCGTTAGAAGTAATTTCTATATCTGCAAACGTAGGACTATTCAGTAACCAAGTATTTTTATATTGATTTGTAAACGCTGGACAATTTAAAAAATTATCTTGCTTATTTTCTTTGTTTATGTTAGACTGTAGATCCTGTAAAACATTTACAGGATCTGAATATGATAAAAACTGTTCAGCAACTTGATCGACAGGCCCCCAAGGCGCCCAATAGACAATTTTTGTCATTTAACTGGCTTTACTCCTTGTTGTCTATAATATCTTCCTACCATTGTTGCAGGCATATGATTTCCCATCTGCGCCCATTCCTCAACTGATATCTGATGATATCTTAGTTCAACTGGACGTTCTGTCATTGGAAACATAGACATTAGAGGATGTCCAAATTTTAGTGTTACAATATATGGTTCTGGCTTTACTGGGCAATTAAGGTGTACATTAGTGCTAACTTGATATTTAAAATTTGTAAGACCAGGTGACTGATATATACCCTTGTCTTTTAAATAAGAGGAACTATAATGTGAATCCATCATTAAAAAATCAACAGGTTCTGAACATCTAAGCTTCCAAGGATTTTCTAACTTTAGTGCCACACGCTGACCCTTATATACTCCTTTCCATTGCTCTGGAGGATGCTCGCTAACATTTAAATCAAACGGCCGCATTTCAATTGTAGTTGACCAAGTTGCGTCCGGATTCATACGTATATCAAGATCTGCCCACATAGGAAAATGTATAGCTTTAGACATAAAGTCTCTAATACCGGGACATATACCTACAGTACTCATTTTATTGTGCATGCCTATTTGCTCAATCCATAAAGTTACGGTTGTTTTTAATTCTTCTAACCAAGTAGGCTTAGGCCGTTCTGTCCCAAATGTAGGTTTTGCATTTATAAAATACGATTTGTTGCTAGTATAGCAATCTAATATAATTGGTTTTTTTCTAAACATCAATAACTCCTGTGTGTTGTACTTATGATCATTTTAGATAAATATAACTAATACTGAGAGCGAGATGATAATGGATTTTACAGACTACTTTGATAGAGGGGCTAAAGGCTCATTAAAGCTTAGAAACAATACTCAACTATCACACAAAGGACTAGAAAAACAAGTCTATAATAACACAGTAATAGACTCGTGGCATGTTGGCGAAATTATGTCCGCTGAATATACATTAGTTGTAGACAACGGTAGGGATAGTAAAGAGGTTGTAAAAGTTTTAGTTGTTGCAGGACCTGAGGATGCAGCAGTAACAATTTACGGTAGGGCAAATATTGAAGAAAAACTTATTACTGTAACTGGTAATGTAGATCTTTCAGTTTTTAAATTAATTGTAGGACCTACTAGAGAAGAATTAGCAGGAGCTAGAATTATATACAGTGCAAATTATTACCATACGCTGTCAGACAAATAAATACATTAACGGAGTAAGAAGTAAATGCCTATAACAAATAATCCATTTGAATCAGATTTTGGTTTTGCGAGCCCGGGATTTTCTGTAGATGCAAATGGTAACATAGTTGCAACTTCCATTCAAGCAGCGGGTGCCGGAGGCGGCGGCGGCGGAGTAAGTGACTGGACTCTTTCCGATACAGCTACCGGTTTTATTTTTACAGGCGAAGCTGGAGAAAATCCACCTATAACAATTTATAGGAATGCAAGATATACATTCAACTTAGATCTAGATGATTTGGTTATGAAAATATATTCTGATAGTGCAGGCACTACATTATATAATACTGGATTAGTACATTCAGATGGAACAGTAGAACAATTTGCTCAAGGTAAAGTAGATGGACAGTTACAATTGTCTGTTGCATTAGACGCACCTAATACGTTGTACTATGGAAACGTTGACGGAACAATAGTTGGCACAATAAACATACAAGATCAATCAGGTGTGTTTGGTACACTAGAAGTTACTAGTGTAACACAAAGCACAAGCACTACTTCAGGGGCACTGCAAGTGTCCGGTGGAATGGGAGTAGCAAAGAATCTACATGTAGGCGGATCAACTACTACAAGCGGATTAGATATTGACGGTTTAGGGATTTCTAAACTAGATAGTACAACTAACCTAGAAATAAATGCTACTAATAAAGTAGTTTTTCAAATAAACAACGAACTAAAAGGTAGAATTACAGACAATGGGTTAAGCATACCTATTGTAAGTAGTGCTATTACATCTAGTACAATAGATGCATCACCAATAGGAGCAACTACGCCTTCTACTGCTGCATTCACCAGTGGTACGGTGGCAAACGCTCCGACTATAAATACTAGCATGACAAATAAAACATACGTAGATGTAACATCAATAGTCTACGCAATTGCACTTGGATCATAAAAAATGGCAAAAACACAAATAAAAAATTACGTATTTAAACCAGGAATGGGTGGATTAGAAAATCTTTATCCTAATGCATATTCATTACTTACAAGCAATAAATCCTTTTTACAAAAGGAAGTTAATGCATATATAACACAAAAAGTATTGGACGCAAGGCAATATACACCCCAAACTGCAACTTACTTACCTGCAACTGGAGTTATGGAACTTACTATTATTCCTAATACAATGTTTACTCCAACTACAGGTACTTATAACCCTAGTTCGGGCGATGCTGTACTTACAATAGGAACTCATACTTTAACCGTTGGCCAATATATAAAAGTTTCTGCTAACGGAATAACTTGGTCAAATACAAGTAATACTCAGCCTACATATCCAACATACGCAATAAGAATTAATGCTGTAAGTGCAACTACAATCACAGTTGATCTTGGAGTAAGAACAGATGATGTTTCTGTGCATACTTTTGTTAGTTCATTAACAAATTCTGTAGTACTAAGTCACAACTTTAATGTTGGAGACGCAATTAATATAGCTACACACGGAATTACTTTTAGATGCGCATTAGATGGTAATGCTACATTACACCCATATCCAAGACCTGTTGGCGTGCCAAACGCAACAGGTCATGATCCGTACTATAACAAACCTATTATTATTACAGATATAGGCGATACAACAGTTTCAGTAAATGTAGGCATATCTTCTGATACTTCTGTACACACATTTGAAAGTGCAGTTACAGATGGTGTTAGTGATGTATTTTTTAACTATGTTAATACAAGTGCAGATAAGTGCGAACGAGATGTTGGACTAATATTAGATGCATATAAGAATGACTTACGATATGGCGGCAACGAAAAAACATACAAGTATGTAAATTACTATTGGGACAACGGAGTTGCTCAAGTTGACGGCGATAGAGGTGCAGAATTAGCATCCCATGCACTTATTCAACGCTTACTTACAGATTATATATTCCAAAATACTACATATCCGCAAGTGTTGAATAGTGAAGTTACACAAACTACAAATTCAACCAACGGAGAAGCGGTTGCAAGCACTCGTATAGATACGTTAAGTAATGTTGTTATAAACGTAATACACAACGGTGTATCAAGCTTGCCAACATATGAAGAAAATACAATTGGTAAACTATCTTTCCAAGGTAGATACGATCAAGATGAAATTTTAATTGCTTCAAATACAACTACAAACAATATCATTTATAACTTTGCTGATGTTAATGCAGGCGCAAAGGTTGAATTACAAACAAAAGGTACTAACGAAAACTTTAAGTCTTATTTACAAACAACTGACGCAGTCACTATGTTATGGCTTAATATCAACACTGAAGATCAATCAGAAACTGATGATATACAAATTTTTGTAGAAAAAATAGAAAACGGCAAAAGTGTTCAAACAGTAAGACCATACGATTTTGGTACAGATGCTATTGAGCGTATGCGTATTGCACCGCCACTAAGTATGCTCGATGCTGACTTTGAGTACGGGCTTCAGCCTACTAAATGGTCTGCAATTGCTATGATGAGAGGGTATCCTAGTGTATACGAAATACCTGGAACTAGTTCCGAAGTATTATCAGTTGTAACTGATGCAAGTGCAGGAACAAGTGGCGTAGGTGCATCATTAATTACAGTAACAACAGTTGCACCACATGGTTTTGATTCAGGAACTCCTATAACAATTAAAGCTTTAGAAAATGCAGTTTCGGGAGCAGCTAGAGGAGAAGGTAGTTTTGTTATAGTCGAAACACCAACTGACAATACTTTTACATATTATGCAAAGTCAAAAGTTGGCACTAATAATGGTGATGTACTTTCTACGGGATACACGCAGTTAAGAGAAGCTGGATTTTATACAGGCGCTGGCATTACTAATGCAAATTTCCAAGTTGTAAGTAATGGTAGTGCAGGAACAATGATAACTGAATTGTCTGTTCCGACAGGTTCTAACACACTGCCATATGACGGTAATAGTCCAGAAGTTGGCTCACCGTTAACTGGCACCGGAATACCACTAGGCGCACAGGTTACAAACTTTGTTGATAACTCATCTGGCGGCGGCGAATTTAGTACATTAGAAATTGCAGAAAATGCAGTAATTGGAGATACTGATATTGAAGTAGTAGATTCTACAGGTATACTTGCAAACCTTGCATTAGATCGCGGCGACGGACAAGCTATATTTGTTAATAATATTGTAGGTAATACACTTACACTGAGTGGCGGATTAACATCAAACTTAGCTTCTAATACTAAAACATATACCGGAGTATTACCTAGCACCGAACCAGTAGATGGTCTAGGTGCAACATTTGACATTACTAGATCTGGTGGATCTTATTCTTTAGATGCAATTGCTACAGCCGGTGTTGATTATAAAGCTGGGGATAGACTAAAAGTATTAGGTACGATTCTAGGCGGAACAACTCCTACAAATGACTGTTTAATTTATGTTGACAGTGTTGCTACAAGTCCGTTAGGAGCAATAACAACTGTTACTTTGTCAGGTACAGCCGTTGGCGGAACAGCATCATTTAACGGTTCCGGCGCAATATACGAAGGCGGCCAAGGTCGAGACGTATTAGTAGACGTTACAGTTAACAATAATGTATATTCAATAGCACTAAATGCAGGTGATGTATCTGATGACTTTATAGCAAATGATACATTTAGAATATTAGGTTCAAACCTTGGAGGCATTGATTCAACTAATGATGCGATATGTACAGTTACTAGTGTAGGTACTGTGGGCGGAAGAACCGGTGCAATTACAGGAATAAGTATTTCTGGCACAGGCGCAGATGCTGATGTTGTTTATTCAGATGTACCTTATACAACTTCAGCCGCAGGGGGCACAAGCGCAACTGTAGATATAAGACGTGTAGGCACTGTGTATCAAGCAATTATTCCTTTACTAAACGGCGGCGCAGGATATAGTATCGGAGATCAATTTACAGTTGATGGTGCAGACCTAGGAGGCGCATCAACAACTAACGATTGTACTGTAACAATTGATAACGTAGACGGTAGTGGATCTATTACAGCATCAAGCGCAGCTGGTGTATCTGTAAATAATGAATCATTTACAACAGGTATTATCGAAATTATTAACCCAACTGGAGCAACATTTGATGTTGACTTAAATGCAACAGTATATACGATAACACTTGCTACGGGCGGCACCAATTATGCGCCGAACCAAGAATTAAAAATATTAGGTAACTTAGTTGGCGGTGCAACACCAACTAACGATATTATAATCACAGTGCTAACAGTGGACGCCACAGGTGCTGTGTTAACATTCAACTCAACAGGCAGTGGTAATAACGGCACATTAGCATATACTAATGTAGCACCACAAGCTGATGTACCGGCAGGATCAGGCGCCGAGTTTACTATTAGAAGAATAAACGGCATATATGATAATATATTAATTACTCAAGGCGGCACAAACTATGAAATTGGTAATACTTTGTTTGTACCTGGATCACAATTAGACGGTGATGGTACACACGATTTAACGTTTTTTGTAACCGGTGTAAACGCGGGTGCAGTAACATCGTATACTCCAAACTTTACAGGTGCTAATCCGGGTGATAGTGTAGCATTAATTTGTACATTTACAATGAGTGAAGTAACAACAGAACCTGTGCCACAAACTACATCTATTAGCTTCAGCGAGTTAGCAACAATTGAAGCAACATTTGATACTCCACATGGTATTGTTCCTGGCAACAGTTTCATAACAGTTATTGGTTCAGATGATGGATCAAACAACCATTTACTTGCATCGGGTGCTTTCCTTGCAACTAATATACCTTCAACTAATCAATTAAGATTTGTAGCAAGAGCTGCAGGATCAATCTCAACTAGTGCTTCAGATGTTATTTCAGGAACATTCTATACTAGGCCAGATAGTTTCTTTATTCATAGGCCATTTGACGGCGGCGTTCAGTTAGGAACTGGCGGCCCGCAGCACGGAGCGCAAGCAATACGTCAAAGTAAAAAATATATTCGTTACCAATCAGGTAAAGGTATTATGTACACAACTGGTGCTCTATTTGCACCAAGCTATGATTTAGCAAGTGTAACTGCCGATGGCACAGAAGTTAATTCTTTAATTACTATTACGACAGACGATAACGATCACGGAGTTCAAGTAGGCGGTATAATTAGATTATTAGCTGTAGAAAGTAGCGGCTACAACAGTGGTACAGAAACAGTAGTACCCCCCGAGTTTGATTATACTGTACAAGAAGTTATAAATGAAAGAACTTTCAAAGTGAGGGCACTTAGACGTCTTGCTGATGACACTGAATTTTTAGAAGCAACAGCAATTGCTGATTGGCCGTTAGTACAAGTATTTGACGAAGTATTACTTGATACTAACACAAGCGATGTACACGACTTTTTCCTTAATGAAACAGCATATGACGGTCGTAAGTGGGGCGATTTTAACGAAAGCGATTCTATAACAGTAGATGACAAAACTGCACTTACAAATCATTTGCAAGGTATTAGTCAAACTGCAACTATAGATAACCGAGTGAAAATTGCGCTAGCTGAATTAAAATCAAGAAGAAATGTAGGCACAGTAGAAGATACTGTTCCGGTAATGAAACAAGAAGCTGTACTTGGTTTTGGCTCCCAAATGAGTGTTGTTGCATGGCACGGCGCAACTGTACGTTCTGGTATTTTTGATGATCAAAATGGTATTTTTTGGGAATTTGATGGACAAAACGTTAGTGTAAATCAACGTACAGGTACACAACAATTAGCAGGAACATGTGCTATTGAAGTTGACAGCAATACTGTTACTGGTACAGCAACAAGATTTAGAGACCAAACAAAGGCTGGCGATAGAATTATTATTAGAGGTATGACACATGTTGTATCACACGTTGTTAGCCAAACAGAAATCAATGTAACACCAGATTTTAGAGGTGTTACTGATATTACTGGTGCAAAAGCTAATTTAGTAGTTGACAAAAAAGTGAAACAGCAAGACTTTAACTTAGATACACTTGACGGTGCTGGACCAAGTGGTTACGATATTGACATTGCTAAGATGCAAATGATCGGTATTCAATACAGTTGGTATGGTGCTGGTTTTATCGACTTTATGCTACGTGGCTCAGATGGTAACTTTGTATTTGCACATAGAATGCGTAACTCAAACGTAAACACAGAAGCGTTTATGCGTTCAGGTAACTTGCCTGTGCGTTACGAAGTTACTAACGAAGGCTATCCAGCAAAACTTGCAGCAGCACTAGATAATACACAAACTACGATTCCGTTATTAGATAGTAGTTTCTTCCCAGAGTTTGGAACTGTGTACATCGATAATGAAATTATTAGTTTTACTGCTAATGACAAAACAACAAATACACTTACTGGATGTACAAGAGGCACTGCACTAACTAACTTCCAATCAGGAGCAGAAAGAACGTATAGCGCAGGCGCAGCGGACGCACACGTAGATAAAACTGGAGTAGTATTAATTAGTAATACAATTACTCCGTTGATATCACACTGGGGTTCAGCATTTTTAACAGATGGCGGATTTGACGAAGATAGAGGATACATTTTCTCATACGCTGAAACAGGTCTTAATGCAAATACAATTAAACAAACAGCGTTTATGTTAAGACTAGCACCTAGTGTTTCTAATGCTATTATTGGCGACCTAGGTGAAAGAGAATTGCTTAACAGAGCACAGTTGTTGTTGCAAGGACTAGAAATTACATCAGATGGTTTTGAAAGCGACGGCACTCCTATTCAAGGCGGCATTGTTATTGAAGGTGTGTTGAATCCACAAAACTATCCAATTAATCCAGCAGATGTTGGTTGGACAGGACTGTCAAGCGTTGCACAAGGTGGACAACCTAGCTTTGCACAAGTTGCATCAGGTGGTAGTGTGAACTGGACAACTGATAACACTGTTACAAACACCACAGGTACTCAAATATCTAATACAACTGGCACATTAGACAGTGGTATATATACCAGTTATCGAAGAAATAGTGTAGTTTATGTTAACGCAACAGACTTTAGAAATACATTCGGAACCGATATTAATGCAGTCCTTGGAGCATCTATTGTAGATAACGTTCAAGGTCGAATTCCAGCTAACACAACTATTACTGGCGGACAGATAAACGGTAGCGGCGACTATGGCTATCTTCGACTTTCAAATCGTATATCAGGCAACATTAATGGAAATCAATCAAATAGATTTGACATTACTCGAAATGCTACGCTTGTAAACAGGAACTATGCATACATAGACTCAACTAGTTATGCTGCTTCGGGTATTACGCTAGGAACACCAGTAACCGAATCCGGCGGAAGTGTAGTATTCCCTGCAAACACAAGTGTATCTGCAATATCCCAAAAAATATTTGGTAGTGTAACATATTACGAAGTACAGTTTAACAACGCATTTACAGGAACACTAGCTGCAGGCACAGGAACAATACAATTTGCATTTAGTCAACCTCCGTTTGCACAGCCGGGCGAAACAGTATTTTCGTTTATTGCTAACCCAGGAGAAAGATCAACTGTGGACTTTAGTGAATTGAAAGAACTTACAAATACCACACTAGGTGGCAGAGGAACCTTCCCAAATGGTCCAGATGTTCTTGCAATTAACGTGTATAAGGTTTCGGGTGCGGATGCAAATGCAAACCTTATTCTAAGATGGGGTGAAGCACAGGCCTAAAGAGCCTGTGCAAAATCCCACAAGTTATTATAAACTTGTGTTTGTTTTTTAATAGGTCTGTAAGAATGTCTACTACTTAATAGTTCTTCAGTTTCAACACCGTGACCTGTGCGCACAAGTATAGGTGTTGCTTTTACCTTGAATGCAGCTTTTAAATCAGTAATTTTATCACCTACATAATATCCTGTAGACCAATTTAAATTTTTAATATCCGTGGCTGCTTTTTTAAACATACCTACGTTAGGTTTTGCAAACGGATCTTGTTTTACATTAGATGCACTAAAATATATTCCGTCTATACTAGGACATCCTGCTTGACCAAATAAGTCAAGCATGTAATGATGTAAAGTGTTTACATCATCCTCTGTATATAGTCCTTTGTGTATGCCGGCTTGATTTGTAATTATTACAACTTTGTGACCCTTTTGTCTAATCAAAGACACAGCTTCTATAGATTTTGGTATAGGCTCAAAGTCTTCTTTTTTCCAAGTATATGTACCACGATCTAAATTTATAACGCCGTCTCTATCTAATCCTACAACGCTTTTTTTAAAATTATCTATAGTGTGTTGAGAATTTTTAAGATGGTTGTATCGGCTCATTTTCTACCTTCTGGCTATCACCTGGAAAGACTCTATAATTATCTTCAACTGAATCAGCAGTACTAACCTCAGTAATAGTTCCTGCTGTAATAGCTGTCAGCTGATGAGGTTGTAATGGAGGATTATGCCATGTATCCCCCGGCTTTAGTTCTTGTGAGAACAACTCTGCTGTTTTAGTATCTATCCATCTTACCATAAATCTGCCTTCATTAACAAACCATGTTTCATCTTTTTCTTTATGAAAATGCATTGAAAATTTAGCACCGGGCTTATTAAATACCATAAGCTTACCACAGTATAAATCATTAGTAGCCCAAATTAATTCTATGCCCCAACCTTTTTCTACTGTTCCTGAAAGTCTACTTGCCATGTATATAATCCTCTATGTTAATCCAATCTATGTCCAATACTGAATTTAGTTTATCCATTTTTGCACATGTAAATTCTTGATACTGTGATTTTATGTTTTCTGGCATCGGCACATATTCTATATTGCCGCCATGCTTGTTAACAATAGCCTGTGCTACAGATTCAAAGCTCACAGAACGTCCTGTACCTACATTGTATATGTCAGAACTATTAATATCTAACATTGCTTCGTGTACTTTACACACATCATCAACACATATAAAATCTCTACGATAGTTATTACTATCTTCAAATAATTTAATTACACCATTGTCTTTGGCTTGATATGCAAATTTAGTATAAGGACTTGCTTGATCGCCTTTGTGTTCTTCACCTTCTCCGTATACATTAAAATATCTAAAACCTTGTATGTTTATTTGAAATTCATCCTTAAGTTGCATTACAAATCTATCAAATAGGTACTTTGTCCATGCATAAGGTGATTGAGGTTGTAATGGACCATGCTCAATAAAATGCGTAGTGGGTCCATACACACTTGCGCTAGAAGCATATTGCATATTAACACCCATCATATCACAAGTTTGTGCAAGCCTAACGCTAAATTCAAAATTTGTTTCCATAATTTCTTCTACGTTTGTAAACGTTGTAGAAGTAATTGCACCTAGATGTATAACCCAATCGTATCCACTCGGATCAGGTATTGTACCAGGAATATAATCCCAACCTTCTACATCATGGCCTTTGCGTTGCAGATATTTTGCAACGTTTGATCCAATAAATCCTTTGTGTCCTGTAACTAATATTTTCATTTGCTGTTCTCTATAATCTGTGTTGTTGAATATCCATCCACTGTAGGTATAATATGTACATCAGCTAAATTATGTCCTACTACGGTTTCAACAGTATAGTCACCACCTTTTACAATTAAGTTAGGTGCTATATGTTTAATTAACTCATAAGGAGTATCTTGTTCAAAAACGTGAACTTCGTCTACCCATGGTAATATAGATATTTGTTCAACACGTTTTTTTATGTTGTTTACTGGGCGATTATTGCCCTTTAGACGTTTTACACTTGCATCTGAGTTTATACCCACAACAAGTCTATCGCCTAAACTACGTGCTTCTTTTAGTAAATTAAAATGTCCTGTGTGCATAATATCAAACACACCATTTGTAAAAATTACACGCTCTTCAATATCATTGTGCGCTAGTGTATATGTGCCTACGTGCTGTACTGCACATCTAGAACCTTTTATAGCAATCTCTAAACATTTCATATAATCATAACTTTTAGTTAAGCCATATACAAATGCTGCTAAGAAACAATCGCCTGCTCCTGTAACATCTGATACTTCTACTTGTGCAACAGGAAGATTATAATCAACATCGTCTATACAAGCAACTACATTATCACTGGCATTAGTAGTAATGATATTGCCATTCCAATCACTAAATCCAAACTTAGTAAATTCACTATTATTAGGTTTTACTAACCATGCGTTTTTGTACTGAGTTGCATGTTCTTTAGGGTCTACAATAATTTTACAACCAAATTTATTAATATGTTCTATAATTTTTAAAGATTCATCTAGAACACCTTTGTTATAATCACTTAGTACTACATAATCATACTTAGAAAAATCACTACATAATACTTCATCTAAAACTACGTTTGAATTTGCATGTTTATCGTTGTCTATACGGGTTATGTAATGACCGTCACATATTATACGTGTCTTAATACTACGTGGTTGATTTGTTTTAAATAATGTAACATCAACTCCTAAACTTTTAAGATTCTCATATACAAGTCCTGCCCCTCCAAGTGTTTCAACTTCGCTCTTGTATGTAATTACAGGAACGGGGGCTTCGGGACTAATGCGTGAACTAGTACCGTAGATATACTTGTCGATGATTATGTCACCAAGAACTAATACTTTCATCTTTATATTATACTACGTTTGATGCGATATGTCAAGTAAATTTATGGTTTGGAATACAGTTTCTAATTTATTTAAATTTACTTTACTTTGTAATGTATTGCGTAAACCAAAATGTAATGGTTTTGGCCATTTGGTAAATGCACTCCATGCATAACCGTCATGTTCGTTATTAAGGGTAGGTATAAATTCAGATTGGACAACGCAAAGATATGTGTGGAAATAAAATTTACTATCTGCACTTATAAAACTTTCTAAAGGCAAAGTTTTTTTAATGTCTGGCAAAAAGCCAATTTCTTCTTCTATCTCTCTTGTTAAACCTTCGAATGGTGTTTCTAATCCTTCATTTGTGCCGCCAACTAGCCCCCACATGTTATTACGTTTGCCGTTTGCTCTATGTAAAAAAAGAAATCTATTTGTATCTAAAGTATAGAATAGTGCTCCACTACATGTAATCATATCTGTCATACATATAATTAGCCCGTTAGTGATATTCTCCATGTACCAATTGGATACTCGCCATCTATACTAAGTAGCCATTCGTTATCTCTAAATCTGTATTGAACGCTTGTGTTTAAATTAGTTGTGTAAGTTGTAGATGTAGCAGTACTAGAATCAAACACAATATTCCATTTGTTTCCATCCCACTCAATTATATCATTTGCGCTTGCAACTAAGTTAGTATTATCAGCATTTTTCCAAGCCGATGCTCCTGATCCAGTAGTTTGATCACCAATACTTTCTAATAGTAATAACCTTAAACCTGAAGATTTTATCGAAGACGGATTAAAGTTAGTTGGATTTATAATGTAATCTATGGTAGTTCTACCATCTATAATAGTGTCACTTGGAAAACTATCCATGTCCCAATTTATTTCTAGTTTACCTTCGTCAAACGGATTATGTACAAACGTGCCTGTAATTGTATTACTATTTTCATTATTGTTTACATATATTCTACTAACGTCTGCCATATATGTTCCTGGAAGTGCTTCAAATATTTCATTCCAACTCTTCATTCCAACAACACCGTTATTAATTAATTGCGCACACGATGTTTCTAGGTATAAACCGTATTGTTTATAGTTTACGTTTGCTAGTTCCTTTGCTACAGCAGTTTGTGCTTTACGATTTTTATCGCCTCCTGTGAGTCCTGATAAGAAGTCAGTGCCTGCATTTGTAATAGGCCCACTTACACCATCTTCGATAGTACCTCTAGTTTCGTCAAACATGCTTGTTATAATATTGGTAATAACCCCCATTTTCTTAACTTTAGTCGGAGGACTAATGTATATTGGGATACTAAAAGTAAGTGTAGCAATATCAATTTCACTATCAACTCCTACAGGTACACTTCTATTTGACCATTGTACGTTTTCTAAATTTACAACAGTAATACTTGTCCAGTCAATAAAATTATCTGTAGTTTGCATTTCTAAACTTGGATTAAACAACACAAGTATTTGTTCAAGTAGTTGTAATTTTTGATCAGTATTTGTAGCCCATATATCAGCATTTACTCTCATCATATACGGAGTTGGTATTAATCGTTCTACCGTATAATTCTTTCCTTGATAGTTTAAATATTCGTCAGTCGTTTCGTCATATGCTCGTTCACGTATGTTTACTGATCTAGTATATGTTGCATCAGTTAATCTATCTCTATCTAATTCCAGCCCAGTAAGATACACTGCGATACGCGGCGCACTAGGAATTTTGTTTTCTGAATTTTCTCTAATAATATTTGCAACTTGTCTTGATAAATCGCCGTATGTTACAGGCACTTCTTTAGTTTTACCTTTACCATCCTTAACTGGAAAGTTGCTTAAAATACGCATCATTTGTGTTGTGTATCTTCTTATTTGTCCGTCATAAAAATGTAACATTAGTTATCTGCCTCTGGTGTACGTGGGCGCAATGCTTTAGATAAGCTTTGTCTTTCTTCTACAACTTCACCGTCTATGTTATTTGTATTAGTATTATTAATAAATTCTGTTTTATACGTTTGACGTTGTAGTGTATTACTTAGAGTCATTCTAATATCATCTTCTACTTTAACCCATCTTATACCGTCATATTTAAACATTCTATTTGGTAGGAAATCTGTACGTAAAAAATAATCACCTTCTTGATGATCTACAGGAAACTTAATACCAAAACCAAAAGGTGCTCCGTTTGGCGCATTGTCTCCTTGACCTACTAGATATCCTGTATACCCGGATCTATCAGGTCTATCAGTAACTTCGTCTGCATTTGTATTAACATTTGATGCATCGATATCGCCTTGGTCAGCAGTACGCAATGCAACACTTCCGTCCTCGTTTGTTGCTAAAGAATAATAATGACTAATATCAAAGCCGCTTTTAGGAGCATCAGCTTCTGCTTGTGCAACTACTGCATTTGAAATTTGCATTTCTTTTTCGTATGTTGATAATAAATCGCGTAATGTATTATCACTACCTTCTTCTGCAGGTAAATCTAATATTTCTGCAAATTCTTGCGAGTCTACTATTTGCTTTAATTTCAGTCTATATAAATGTGGATACCAAGTTTGTGAAAATCCTTCTGCTGCACGATTAACATCGTCTACCACATAAAATCTTTTTAATGCAAAAGCAGCATCATTAAGAGCGTATTCATCTTTTAAATGCGGTAATTCAATTACATCACCGCTCATAATTTTTCTGCCAAGTGTTTTTACACTACTGTTAATATGTATGGTCATAAACAATGTGTCATTGCTAAGAAACATACCAAACTGGCTTAAATCAAAATCTATATCTTGTACATTATATATTGCTCGCATTGTATAAATGTCAGGATCATATTTCCTGTCACGATTTTCTAAGAACAATAAATCTTGAATATTAGTTTCTGCAACAGCATCATATTCTGGCTGTGTAGCACTTCTGTCGTCATCTGACGGCACTTCAGTACCTAAGTATTTGTGTATGTTAATATCAGTTCCGCCAACAGTAAACATCTCTTGGATTTGTTTATCTAAGAAGTTGTAATCGTTTCCGCGTTCTGGTTTATATAAAGATATTCTCGGCATATATATATTTATCGATAAATACTATACGGAGAACTTGTATGGCAGAACTAGCAACACAAAAACAAGAAGTATATGATTATGTAAACACATTCCTTGGCGGAGGAATGATTGATGTTGAACTTGATCCAATACATTATAAAACTGCATTAGATAAGGCACTTTCTAGGTTTAGACAACGTAGTGATAACAGTGTTGAAGAATCGTATATGTTTTTAACAACGGTAGTAGACCAAAACGAATATATATTACCTAACGAAGTTATGGAAATTCGTAAGTTATTCCGTAGAAGTATAGGTTCTAGATCAGGCGGTGGAGATGGTGGCAGTTTATTTGAACCGTTTAATTTAGCATATACAAACACTTATTTGTTATCTGGTTCTAAAATGGGCGGCCTAGCAACTTACGATATGTTTTCACAGCATCAAGAACTTGTTGGCAGAATGTTCGGCAGTTTTATTGAATTTAAATGGAACCCAACGAGCAAAAAATTAACATTATTACAACGTCCAAGAGCTGAAGAGGAAATATTATTGTATGCATACAATTATCGTCCCGATAACGAGCTATTAAACGACTACTTAGCATCACAATGGATTAAAGACTATACACTAGCAGCTTGCAAATATATGTTAGGGGAAGCACGTTCAAAGTTTGCAACTATTGCAGGCCCACAAGGTGGATCAACTCTTAATGGCGATACATTAAAAGCAGAAGCGCAACAAGAAATGGACAAGTTAGAACAAGAAGTATCACTAGCTGTACCAGGCGGCGTTGGCTATAGTTTTGTAATTGGTTAAAAAACACTTGACAACTTCTTAAAACTAAGCTATACTACACAGTATACTTTAAGGAGAATCCTTTGCTACCCAAACTATTAATTGTAGGACACGGCAGACACGGTAAAGACACTGTTTGCGAATTACTTGAAAATTACAATTATTCTTTTCAATCTAGTAGTAAGTTCTGTTCTGAACTTTTTATCTTTAATGATCTTAAAGATCAATACAATTATAAAGATGAAGAAGCATGTTATGCTGACAGGCATAATCATCGAACAGAATGGTATAATATGATTCATAACTATTGCAAAGATGATTTAGCTAAATTAGGGCGTAACTTATTTGCTAAACACGATATATACTGCGGCCTGCGTAACAAGCGTGAATTCTTTGCTATGCAAAATGAAGAACTATTCGACTATGCAATTTGGGTTGATAGGACAGATCATTTGCCCTCTGAAGATTCTAGTTCAATGAGTATTGAACAGTGGATGTGTGACTACACTATTGATAATAACGGAGACTTAAAAAGACTAGAGCAAAACGTAGATATTTTAATTAAGACTATTTTTAAAAATCAGGACGTAAGTCTCCCTGCTTCCAATGAACGCCGTCTTTTTGCATAATGCGCTGACAGTTAGCACGAATAGTTTTTAGATTATTAGGTCGACAGTTATTTAAATCACCGTCAATATGAAATACATTAAATTGTTCTTCGTGTTTTGATTTGAACCCGCACTTTTCACATTCAGTTTTCTTTTCATAACCACGTTGTTTCCATTTTGGAATACCGTGCCCTAAACCGTGCTTCAAACAAATCTCACATAGCTTTCTATAGTAAGTTCTGTTATTCTTTTTATAATTTATAGCGGCCGGTCTTTCACCGCATTGGCATAAAGGTCTCATATTGTATTTACCTCACCTTTTTTATCCCTTTTTTTAGCTAATTATAGCTATGATTTTGTTCTGGATAGCTAAATACATACAGCGAAACATAATTCCAACAGGAGAACAAAACATGGCACTAGTATCACCAGGAGTAGAAGTCAATGTAATTGACGAGAGCTTCTACACACCAGGGGCAGCAGCTACAGTTCCAATGGTATTTGTCACAACAGCGACAAATAAAACAAAGGCATCTGGCAGCGGCATTGCACAAGGAACATTGGCAGCAAATGCTGGCAAACCATATCTCGTAACAAGTCAAAGAGAATTAGGCGACTTGTTTGGAGATGCATTATTTGAATCGGATGCAAACGGCAACATGGTTCATGGAGGAGAGCTAAATGAATATGGACTTAATACTGCATACTCATTACTTGGCGTATCTAACAGAGCATATGTTGTAAGAGCAGACTTAGATTTATCAGAACTTGCTGCAAGTGCAACTGCACCAGGCGGCGAACCAGCAGACGGTGCTTGGTGGTTTGATACACTAAACACAAAGTTGGGTATTTTAGAATGGAATGGTGAAGCTATTACAACTAGCGGCGGCCAATCATTTACAGCAGTTACAACAAAAGTAATTACTGAAACTACTGACTTAGTTGGAAATGTTGCAACAGGTATTCCAAAAGGATCAGTAGGCGCAATTGGAGACTTTGCTCTTAACGCTGCAGCTGATTCTAACAAACTATATTATAAAGCATCAGGTAACGCAACAGGTGTTACTGCAGGCGAATGGGTGACAGTTGGTAGTAATAAATGGATGGCAAGCCATGCAACAGTCAAAGGTACTTCACGTAATCCAACACTTGTAAACGGTGACGAAATTGTAATTAACACAGTGACAGTGACACTAGCTGGAACTACAATTGCTAATTTAGCAAGCGATATCAATGGTGCAGGCATTACAGGTGTAAGTGCAGCGGCAGTAGACGGCGTATTAGAAATTTACGGTGATTCGACTGCAACTTCAAACGGTAGCGATGCAGACGGAAAGATTGTAGTTGGTGGCGGACAAGGTTCACTTACAGGACTTGCTGACTCAGCAGCTGGCGGCTTAGGAATTGAAAACGGTACGTATAGTGTACCAAGATTAACTATTGCTCCGCATACAAGTGTACCTACTTATAAAACTGGCGACACAACACCAGCACCAACCGGTAGCTTATGGATTAAAACTACAGTACCAAACGGTGGCGCTAACTGGAGAGTCAAGCAATATAGCACAGATACACAACTTTGGAATAATGTTAATGCTCCGTTATATACGAGCAACCAATCTGCGCTAATGGCATTAGATAAAACAGGTGGCGGCGAAAATTTACTTGCAGACGATTTATACATAAGAGTAAATATTGATGAGGAAACACCAACTGTAGCAAACTATAAAATTCATTATAGAGCCGCAGTAGGCGCTACTTCAATTGTATCTGACAAAATTGTTTCACAATTAACAGCTGGCACAAAAGCATTTACAATTGCTGAAACAGTAAAAAATTCTGCGACACTTGCAAGTAAAGCTGTAACTAACGTAGTTATTAACGGCACAACAGCAGATGCAGATACTATCGCAGGCGCTATTAACGCTGCTAACTTTACAAACGTTGTATCGTATGTAAACGCACAAAACAGAGTTGTTATTGAGCACAAGTTAGGCGGAGATTTCCGTATTATAGATACAGATGGTCTTTTAAATGAAATGGGATTTGCTGGTCTGACTGCTAACGAAAGCAATAGAGATCTTGCTACAGCAAACTTATATGTTGCACCAACAGGCGATGCTACGCATAGTTTAGTTGCTTCTAACTGGAAGCCATTAACATACACTGCATCACCAGCAGAGCCATTAGCACTTACATCAGATGGACAGCGTTGGTATAGCTCAACAGTTGACGATGTTGATATTATGATTCACAATGGTACTACATGGGTAGGTTATCAAAACTACAATGCAGACTATGCAGACACAGACCCAAGTGGTCCAATTGTAAGTGCATCTAAGCCAACAAAACAGTCAGATACAACACCGTTAGTAGATGGAGACATATGGGTTAGCACAGCTGACTTAGAAAACTATCCGCTAGTGTATCGTTATAATGGCACATCAACTGACTGGGTATTAGTAGATAAGTCAGACCAAACTACTGAAGCAGGTATGCTATTTGCAGACGCACGTTGGTCTACAAGCGGCGGAAGCGCAGCAGGCCCATATGCAGCAGCAGCAATTGTTGATTTACTTGATAACGATTACTTAGATCCAGATGCTCCAGATCCTGCACTATATCCAAAAGGAATGTTGCTATGGAACACACGCAGAAGCGGATTTAATGTTAAGAAATTTGTATTAAATTCAATTGATGTTGCAGGTTCAAATCAACGTTTTGAAGTAGATGATCCACAAAGTTCAGATCCAGCAGACGTTATTGATCAACCTATGGGTAGTTACTATCCACATAGATGGGTAACTGACTCAGGAAACAATGCAGATGGCTCAGGCACATTTGGACGTCATGCACAGCGCAAGAGTGTCGTACAAGCACTACAGGCTATGGTTAACAGCAATCAAGATATACGTGACGAAGAAAGTCGCCAGTTTAACTTAGTTGCTACGCCAGGATATCCTGAATTGATTGGTGAAATGGTTACACTTAATTATGACAGACGCTTAACTGCTTTTGTTGTAGGTGATACACCATTACGCTTAACACCAGATGCTACATCATTAAATGAGTGGGCTAATAACGTAAGAGGCGCACTAGAAGATAATGATTTAGGTGGTGTATCTAAAGACGAATATTTAGGTATGTACTATCCAGCAGGCTTTTCAAGTGATAACTTTGGAAACAATGTTGTAGTTCCAGCATCACATATGGCACTACGCACACTTGTACTTAATGACCAAGTAGCATTCCCCTGGTTTGCTCCAGCAGGTACAAGACGCGGCGGCGTAACAAATGCTTCAAGTTCAGGTTTTATTAATGCTGAAGGAGAATTTGTAGGTGTTGCTCTTAACACAGGACAGCGTGACACGTTGTACTCAGCACAAATTAACCCAATTACGTTTATTAGCGGAGCAGGGTTAGTTGTATTTGGTCAGAAAACTAGAGCAAGAAATGCTTCTGCACTAGATAGGGTCAATGTAGCACGTTTGGTTGTTTACTTACGTGGACAATTGGAACTACTTGCAAGACCTTATTTGTTTGAACCAAATGATAAAATTACACGTGACCAAATTAAATCTGCAGCTGATCAGTTGTTAATTGAATTGGTTGGACTAAGAGCATTATATGACTTCTTAGTTGTGTGTGACGAATCAAACAATACTCCTGCGAGAGTAGATAGAAACGAGCTGTATTTGGATATTGCAATTGAACCAGTAAAAGCAATTGAATTCATTTACATTCCATTAAGACTTAAGAATACAGGAGAAATTGCAGCTCTGGGATAATATGCGTACTTTATAGAGTGGGAGAAATCCCACTCTTAAATTGCATAAATACAACTGTAACAGGAGAACAAGAATGCCAATTACAACATTAACAAATATTTCGATTCCAACAGAAGATGGTGGCGGAAGCAATAGTTCACTACTCATGCCTAAATTACAATACCGTTTTAGAGTATTGTTTGAAAATTTTGGTACAACAGGTGGTGCTGACGGCATCCGTGAAATTACAAGACAGGTAGTTGATGTAACTCGTCCAAACTTAACGTTTGAACAAATGACTATCGATGCTTATAATTCAAGAAGCTATCTTGCTGGTAAACACACATGGGATCCAATTACAATCACTTTACGTGAAGATGCAAATAACAATGTACAGAAAATCATTGGTCAGCAGCTTCAAAGACAGTTTGACTTCTTTGAACAATCAAGTGCTGTATCAGGCGGTACATATAAGTTTATTACAAAAATTGAAATCTTAGACGGCGGCAACGGCGCCAACGGTTCAAACGTAATTGATAGATTCCAACTAGTAGGTTGTTATCTAGAATCAGCAAATTATAATACACTAGCATATGCTACAAGTGATGCAGTAACTACAACACTTTCTATTCGTTATGACAACGCTATCCAGTATGGCGCAGACGAGCAGTTTACTGGAGTTGGTGAAGTAGTAAGCAGAATTGCAGCAGACGGCGTAGGCGGTACTCAAGTAACTGGCTAATAGCTTAGTAATTGGGTATCTTGTAATTTAAGAAGCAGGGGTCAAATGATTCCTGCTTTTTTATTATATACGCACCTAATAAGTGAGGATAAATATTAGTATGAGCTTTTTCAACAACTATTTAGATAATCAAGCGTTAAACACTCACTTGCGTGACGCACAACATGCACATAATCTTTTTAATGAGTATGGGCATATATTTGCACCTAAAACAAAGTTTCTTTATCATGTTGTTTTTGAAGTTACCGATGATGTAAGTATTGGTTCAAATATGAAACAATTTCAAAAACAAATCGGTGTATTAGTAAAGTCCGCAGATTTGCCTGGTTTTAGAGCAGATATACAAAATAAACAACAGTACAATCGCAAGAAGAATATGCAGACTAGACTAGATTATCAAGATGTTAATCTTGTATTACACGATGATAATTTAGGCGCAACTAGAGCAATGTTAGAAGAGTACTATAGATTTTATTTCCAAGACGGAAATCATTCATTAAGTTCGTCTACATCTACTACTGATGGAAGTTTTGCACCAAGAGACAAGTATTCGCCACGTACACCAAATTATGGATTAAATAACTTTTACGATAAACCATTCTTTTCAACAATAAAAATATATCAACTGAGTTTACAAAATTGGTTCAGTTATACTCTTGTTAATCCTTTACTTAGTTCGTGGAACCATGGAGGAGTTGATAGCTCAGACGGTAGTAGTTTTAATGAAAACTCAATTTCTATTGCTTACGAGTCTGTTATGTATGATAACGGAATAATAGGAGAAAATAGTGAACCTACAAACTTTGCTGATCCCGAAACACTGTACGACAATACATTTAGTCCTTTAACAACTAGTCAAGGCACTGCTAATATAGCTGATCTTATTCTTACTCCTGTTTTACAGAAAATAACTGATATATTACCTTTTAAAAGTCCCCTTGTAAAATCAGTTGTAGCAGGCGTTGCTAGTGATTTTTTAACAAGTACAATTTTCAAAAATACAGCAACTAGACCTAGATCTTCAAGCACTATTCCCGGATATTTTACTCCTGTTAGGGATCAACAAAATAACTTTGTTCCGGATGTTAGACTACCTGCAAGTAGAAGAACAGGAGATCCTGAATCAACATGGAATAGATTAAGTAACAACCCTGAAGCATTTAATAGTTTTCTTGCTAAAGTACTTAACACAGGATTTGTTGAAGACCTAGACTTTCAAGGATACAATCAATTATCACCAGACCAAAAAAATATTATATTATCTGACATACAATCAGCAATATTTGCCGGCGACTTTAAATTATTTAATTTTATGAAAAGCGCCTTAGGAGAATAATATGGCATTAAGTAGTAATCCCCAACAGCCTACACAAGAAGAAACTCAAGTTATTTTTAATAATTATTTTAAAGACCCAATTTCTTATAATGCAAGTGATGTAAGTGCAGTAGTAGGATATTTTCTAAAAAGAGGTTTTGACAAAGTATCAGCAATCAACACAGCAGCAATATTTTTACAGCAAGCACAAATAGATCAAGTTCCTGTATACGTCTTGTTAGATACATTAAAGGGCTTAAAAGAAATTGAACTTACTGATGTTGTATCTCAAATATTAAACTTGTATAGGAAGAAAACATCTACATTAGGTTATAAAACTTCTGCAGAAACTTCACTTTTTGATGAGAGAAATGTTGTTTACTAATGTCAAGATTTGCCCAAGGAAAGTACAATCTTAAAAACCCGGACAAATATGTAGGTACTAAATCACCAACATATAGATCAGGATGGGAATTTACATTTATGAAATTTTGCGATGAGCACCCAAGTGTAAGTCAATGGGCAAGTGAAGCAATACGTATTCCTTATAGAAATCCATTAACGGGTAAACAAACCATATATGTACCTGACTTTTTTATTGCATATAATGATAAAGGAGGGAAACAGCGAGTAGAACTTATAGAAGTTAAACCGTTAAGTCAAGCAAGACGAGATAAATTAGGAAACAGCAAACATAATCAAGCTCATTATGTAGTAAATCAAGCAAAGTGGGAAGCAGCAAGAGCATGGTGTAAACAAAAACGAATATTATTTAGAATCGTTACCGAAGAAGATATATTTCATAATGGTCGCAGACGATAAATAATAGTAGTATATAATGGATTGGAACCATGACTAAAAAATTAGAAGATTTATTAAATTTGCCTGATTCTAAAGAAATAATAGAACAAGCGGAAGAACAAGAAGCAGATCAAAGAATGCACGAAATAGAAGAAAAGAATAAAACTATGCGTGACATTGCTGAATTTGACAAAATTAGTTCTGCATTACCTGCTGTTAAAGGCTTAGGTGAAATGGCAGATAAAGAGCTTAACGATATTGCTGACAAAGCTATGCAAGCGTATGAAGATCTAATGGATCTAGGAATGAATGTAGAAAGTCGATATAGTGGTAGAGTATTTGAAGTAGCTGGCGGTATGCTTAAAACAACACTAGATGCAAAAACAGCAAAGCTTGATAAAAAATTAAAAATGATTGAGCTACAATTAAAAAAAGAAAAGCAGGATAAAGATTCAGGTACCGGTGACAGCGACATAGTTAACGGGGAAGGCTATGTAGTCACTGATAGGAATAGCCTATTAGAAAGATTAAAAGGCTTGGATAAAGATAAATAATATATAACAATAGGATCAGTGCGCAATGAGATCATTTAAAGAAATACTTACAGAGTCAAAAAAGACTTATGAATTTAAAATAGGAGTTGCTGGAGATTGTCCAGACGACTGTGTAGATAAATTAGAAACAGCTCTAAAGAAATTTAGTGTAGTTAATATGACAGCAGGCAAAAAAACTCCAATCCAGGAACGTCCATTAGATTTCCCTCAATTACAAAATATGGAAGTTACGTATTTTGAAGCTGAAGTAGAATATCCAACTACAAGCCAAGTGTTACAAGAATATTTAGGTAGATGTTGCGGTGTTGACCAAAGTTATATAATTGTTAGAAATACAAATGATCCTAGAGAAGAATATCAGGAAACAAAAGACGATACACCTTACGAATCAGTATTAAATACCGAAGACATGGGCGGTGAAAGCGCACAAGCTGATGTTGCCGGTGAGCGTGTAATGAGCTTGCTTAAAGAATTAGAAACAGCACGTAAAGAAAGAGATCATGAACCATCTGCAGGCGCCCCAAAAGGCGAATCAACGGATATTGAGATGGAAGAAAATACTAAAGCAGTTGTAGGAGGCTAACAACATGGATATGAAAAAACTTATAAAACAGATGACAGATATAGAAACATCTGAAACATCTAAAAGAACTGAATTAAACGAAGCCGCTACAATTTCTATTAGTGCAGAAACAGGCGCCGAAATTAGTGATATGATTGCAGCAATGCAAGGAAATGCAGGCATGCAAGACAAACCAGCTGCTCCGGCACCAAGTTTAGGAATGCGTGGAGACATGGAAAAGTTTCGCACAGCAATGGGAGACGACCCGGATATTCCAGGTAAAGATGACGTAGAAGGCGATGAAGATTTAAAAGCTGGCTTAATGGGAGCATTAGCAGGCGGAGCACTTGGAGCAGCAGTTCCGGGCGCAAGCGCTGCACTCGGCGGCATTGGCGGGCTAGGCGGCGGAGCACTTGGTGGCGCAATAGGTGGCCCGGGTGGCGCAGCATTAGGTTCTAAGATTGGCAGTGCTATTGGCAAAGCAGCACCTAGTGCAATTGGTGCTAAACTAGGTGATAAACTTACCGGTGAAGAAGTTAGTGATTGCAATTGCGATAATGATCCGTGCGACTGTGCTGAAAAAGAAGGTTACGATAACGAACCTGATGCACAATACGGTGACATGAGCGATGCTATTCCAGATGGCAACGACTTAAACCGAAAAAAGAAAGCATATGCTGCTACACAACTAGGTGACAATCCAATGGCTGTTGAAACTGTAAAACAAAGACTTATGGCAGCACTTAGTGAAAAGAAAGCAAAGCCAGACTTTCCAGACTTAGATGGCGACGGCGATAAAAAAGAACCAATGAAAAAAGCTATTGCTGATAAAAAATCTAAAAAAGGTACAGATGAAAGCGGTCAAGTAAAAGATTGTCCAAAATGCGGCGCACCAGGTAAAAAGAAATTAATGGCGTGTTCAAGCTGCGGTTGTAGCTAAAGTATCCCCCAAATAAATCAATAGGCTCTTCGGAGCCTATTTTTTTCTATAAATAGTTTTATGTCAAAGAGTTTAGATGGCGTATTAACTAAAAAAGCTAATACCAAAGAAACATTTACAGAAGAACAAATTGCTGACTTACTAGCATGTACAGATCCTGATGAAGGATACTTATACTTTGCTAAGAAGTTTGCTTTTATACAGCATCCTGTACAAGGTAAGTTGTTGTTTGACCCCTATGAGTATCAATTACGTTTGATGCACAGTTATCACAGCTATCGTTTTAACATAAACATGATGCCTAGGCAAACGGGCAAGACAACTTGTGCTGCAATATATCTAGCATGGTATGCTATGTTTAATCCAGATCAAACTATTCTTATTGCCGCACACAAGTATACAGGGGCGCAAGAGATTATGGCCCGCATACGCTATGTTTATGAAACGTGTGAAGATCATATTAGGGCAGGCGTTACAAGTTACAACAAAGGTAGTATAGAGTTTGAAAATGGTAGTAGGATTGTATCACAAACAACTACTGGAAATACTGGACGTGGTATGAGTATTTCATTACTATACTGTGACGAGTTTGCATTTGTGCAGCCTAACATCGCAGAAGAATTTTGGACTTCAATATCTCCTACACTAGCAACAGGTGGTCGTGCTATTATTACTAGTACACCTAATTCAGACGAAGATACATTTGCTACTATATGGAAACAAGCAGAGCAAAAGTTTGATGCACATGGTAATGAGCAAGAACTTGGCACAAATGGATTTCATAGTTTTGTAGCAGAATGGCAAGAACACCCGGACAGAGACGAAGCGTGGAAAGAAGCTGAAATTGGTCGTATTGGTGAAGAGAAATTTAGACGCGAATACGGATGTGAATTCCTAGTATTTGACGAAACGCTTGTTAATAGTATAAAACTTAGTGCAATGGAAGGCACTTCTCCCATATTAAATATGGGACAAACACGTTGGTATAAAAAGCCTACAAGTCAATACACTTATTGCATTGCACTTGATCCATCGATGGGTACCGGAGGTGACTATGCAGCTATACAAGTCTTTGAATTACCAACATATGAACAAGTAGCAGAATGGCAGCATAATCAAACTGCTATACCAGGACAAATACGTGTGCTTGCAGACATATGTAAATATATTGACGACCAAACAAAAAATCCACAAGGTATATATTGGAGTGTAGAGAATAACGGTTTAGGCGAAGCTGCACTAATTGTCATAAATGACTTTGGTGAAGAGAATATACCAGGATTATTTGTAAGCGAGCCAATACGTAAAGGACATGTACGTAAGTTTAGAAAAGGCTTTAATACTACACATAGTACAAAAGTTACAGCATGTAGTAGATTAAAAACAATGGTAGAAAATGATAAAATGATTATACGTAGTAAACCTTTAATATCTGAACTTAAAGGATTTGTTGCAACTGGTTCGAGCTATCAAGCAAAGAGCGGAATGACTGACGATCTTGTTAGTGCTACATTATTATCATTGAGGATGATGACTGTATTAAAAGATTGGGATCCGAGAGTGTATAGTACATTCACACAAGCCGAAGATTTAGAAGACTATGAAGCACCTATGCCAATCTTTATAAGTACCAACTATTAGATAAATACAATATGCAGAAACTAGATAACATAAGCCAAGATTTGTTTAAGAAACTGAGAAGCAGATTTCCTAATATGACTATAGGAGATCAAGCAGGGACAGTAACTAATAATCCTGGAGAAGCAAGATTTTTTGATTTTGCGTATACAAATGACGGAACACCTATTGGAAAAGTAAGTGTAAGCATAGACGAAAACGAAGGTTTAGTTGTGCTTTATTCAAATGACATAGTTGAATATCAAGATGATATTACTAAAAAGAATTGGTTTAATTTTCTCAAAGAATTAAGAATTTTTAGTAAAAAAAGAATGTTAGACTTTAGTGTAAGAGATATTAACAAATCAAATTTAACAAAAAAAGATTATAATTTTTTAGCAAAAAATCGTACTGGGGACGGTAAAATGAACGAAACAAAACTCTATGGAACTAGCCGCATTAGTTATCAAAATGTAGGCGAAGCACGTATAATGATTAAACACACAGAAAGTGTTGATCAAGAAAGTACAATTGGACGTACAAGAAATATTGGTAAGATTTATATTGAATCACCAGACGGAGAAAGATTCCGTTATCCATTTAAACACCTAAGTGGTGCTAGAGCAATGGCAAGACACGTTGCTGAAGGTGGAAACACATATGATGACTTTGGCAAACATATTGTAGGTTTATCAGAAGAGATGGCAAAACTGCGTAAGTTTAAAAACTATATGGGTCGTTCAGCTGTAATGGCAGAAAGTTTATCAGGATATTTAGATATTGTAAAAGAGCGCATTTCTACAGTTAAAAAAACAATAGAGTCATTACAAAAGCCAGGTTATTATAAGCAAACATTTGAAGCATTTGAAACTCCAGTATTAGAAGATGTACCAAATGACGTTGCTGAAAATTGGATCGACGAACTTACTATTAGACAGTTTAACGAAGAATTGCAAGATATCTTTCCGTACATTTACAACTTAGTAAAAGAAGGAACAAAGGCTGTAGAACTAGGGCCAGAAGAATTGGTTGACGAAGCAAGCAAAGGCATTGAAGCAATGAAAAAAGCAGGCAATGCAAAAGCAGATGCAGAGGCAAAGGAACGGGCGAAAAAAGACAAGTCGGTAGAAGAAGGTCCATTTAAAGGTGTCGGTAAAACTTTAATGAAAAGAAAACTTGACAAACAATATAAAAAATCAGACCTTGCAAATTTTGATAAATCAGGAATTGACACAACTGGAAAAACGCCTGATGAGATTGGACAAATGAAGTCAGATTATTATCATAGCCATATGGACAAGGCAGATAAAGCAAAAAAAGCCAAAAACCGTTTATCAAGAGAAGAAATTGCACTAGAGCAAGGCTTTGAAGAAATGATGGGCCAGTTTGGTGAAGGTGCTATGAGTGATATGCACCAAGATGCACAAGAAATGAGCAAAGAAGAATTTGTTGCAAAGTACGGTAAGTCTGCAGGCAACGACTGGGAAAATGTACAAAAGGATATGGAAACTGAAGCTGAACAACGTACAGACGAATTTCTTCCAGCATTAGCTATTCCTGCATTGATAACCGCAGCAAGAGTAGCAGCACCAAAGCTTGCACAAATAGGTGCGAAGATACTTTCTAAAGGAGCCCAAGGCGCTGCTACTGGTGCTAGAGTAGTTGGTAAGACAGCTCTTAAAAACCCAGGAACTACAGCAGCAGTAGGCGGTGGAGCATATGTTGGTAAAAAAGCAGGCGATGCTATTGATGCAGTAGGCGACATGGCGGACGGCCTTGCAACTTCAGCAGGAGATATACTTGCAAAAGCCGAAGGCGGAATTGAAGCAATTCAAGGCGAGATTTCAGCATTTTTAGGAGGCGGTGCAGTTAAACAAGTTGCAGCAATGGCAGCAAAATATGCACTACCTGCACTAGCAGTAGTTGCATTATTATATGGTGGCAAAAAAGTAATTGATATGCTCAGAAGTAAAGACGATGGCGAAATGCAAACTGCCTCTATAGAAGAAGTAGCAGGACCAGATAAGTGCTGGCCTGGACATAGAAAAGTCGGCACACAAGCAGGCACTGGTAAAAACAAAGGCAAACGTGTAAACAAATGTAAGAAGATTGAGTCAGAAGAAGAAGTACAAGAAGCATATATTGACACAAGTAAAGATGCTATAGAAGTATTAGGCGCACTACGTGGCAAAGGAAAAGCAATTGAACGTGGACAAGATGACGATCAAGGCAACTTAGCAAATCAGTACGTAAGTGATGTATGGGATGTGTATTCATTTATTGAAGCAAGAACAAATGGATTTAGCGGACTAGACAAAGGTGCCAAAGCTGCAATTGACGCAATGATGAAACTACGTGGTGAAGCAAAGAAACTAGAAACTCAGCCAGGATCAGGTAAAAATGCTCGCTTTGGTAATCAAATTGTAACTGCATTGTATCCTGTAATGGAATATCTATATACAACAGATTTTGACAGAAACAAAAAAGAAGACGACACTGATGAAGGCAACGCATACGCACACGCTGTAAAGAAAGCCAAAATGAATGGCAAGAAAAAAGGCGATAAAATTGACGGACCAGACGGTGATGAGATTACACTTGAAAAGGACGAAAAGACACCATTAGGCGAATTTATACTATCATACTATGACAGAGAGTCAGGCGAATTTCCAAAAGGCGAAACAGCAGTATTAACAATGGTAGAAAAAGATTACGGCGAGCAGTTCATAGAACCTGCTAAGGCGTTTATTGAGCAAGTTCAAGCCTTGTTCGACGAGTACCAAATGGATACACAACCGCAACAAATGGGAGTTGAGTCAGGGCTTGAACGTATGAAAGAGTTAGCAGGAGTAAGATAATGTCATATACACTTATGGATTTTACAAAAGATATACAAGAGATGCATGACGATAATATTGATACAGCATCGCAATTTCCGGCGCTTTATGAAAAGTTAAAGGATTCAGAATTACCATTGATTAAATGTGTACATATATACAACCGTATTATTCTTCCTGAATTTGCACTTTCAATGAGGCAAATAGCAAATAAGTGTGATGCGATCGGAAAAGATTATACAGCACTAAATTTAGCAGAAAGCTAAAAAAAATACAAAAAATACTTGACAAGATAAATATTAGAGTGTAGTATATAGTATGTGCTACACAAATTAGGCACTAAGAGCAATAATAATATTGTTCTAACATAGGCATACATTATAGGAGAAAAGGCACTATGGCATCATTAGCAGAAATCCGAGCGAAGCTCAAAGAACAAGAAGCCGGCGCAGGCGGCAACCGAGGACCACAAGGTCCAAACCCAATTTACCCATTTTGGAATATTAAAGAAGGCGAATCAGCAACGATGCGTTTCCTTCCTGACGGCAACCCCAATGCAGATTTTTTCTGGGCAGAACGTTTGATGATTAAACTTCCATTTAGTGGAGTAAAAGGTGACACATCGAGTCGACCAGTACAAGTACAAATTCCATGCATGGAAATGTATGGAGAAACATGTAATATTCTTAACGAAGTGCGTGGATGGTTTAAAGATGCATCACTTGAAGATATGGGTCGCAAATATTGGAAAAAGCGTTCATACGTATTTCAAGGATTTGTTACAGATAATCCTTTAGCAGACGATGAAGCACCTGACAATCCAATTAGACGCTTTATTATTGGTCCACAAATTTTCCAGCTTATTAAGCAGGCACTTATGGATCCTGATATGGAAGAATTGCCAACAGATTATACTGCTGGTGTAGACTTCCGTCTTAATAAAACTTCAAAAGGCGGCTATGCTGATTATGGCACAAGTACATGGGCACGTAGAGAACGTCCATTATCCGACGACGAAATGAATGCAATCAATACACACGGATTGTTTGATTTGTCGGATTTCCTTCCTAAAAAGCCAGACGAGACTGCACAGAAAGTAATGCAAGAAATGTTTGAAGCGTCAGTAGACGGTGAAGCATATGATGCAGATCGTTGGAGCAACTATTTCCGTCCAAGTGGTATGCAAGCACGGACTGGTGATCCAAACACAAAACCAAGTCCACAAGCAACTGCTGTAAGCCAAAGTGCTCCAGCACCGGAAGCAACACCAGCACCAGCACCAGAAGCGGCTCCTGTAGCAGAAGCAACACCAGCACCAGAAGCAGCCCCTGCAGAAGGCGGTAATGCAAATGACATTCTTGCAATGATCAGAGCACGTCAAGGATAGTAACAATAATGGGGGAGCAATCCCCCATACGCTTTTAATCTAGGAGATATTATGGCTAATAAGGCATTTGATCCGACTAAGTTTCGGACATCATTAACAAAATCTATTTCAGGAATGAGTGCAGGATTTAACGATCCTACAGACTGGATTAGTACTGGCAACTATGCACTCAATTATCTTATCTCAGGAGACTTTAATAAAGGTGTTCCGATGGGTAAGGTAACTGTTTTTGCAGGAGAGTCTGGCGCAGGCAAATCATATATCTGTGCAGGCAATATTGTAAAAGCAGCACAAGATCAAGATATCTTTGTAGTACTAATTGACTCAGAGAACGCACTTGACGAATCGTGGCTACATGCACTAGATGTAGATACATCAGAAGAAAAACTACTTAAACTTAACATGTCAATGATTGATGACGTTGCTAAAACTATTAGTACGTTTATGACAGACTACAAAGCAATGAACGAAGAAGAACGCCCTAAAGTATTGTTTGTTATTGATAGTTTAGGTATGTTGCTAACACCTACAGATGTTGATCAATTTAACAAGGGTGATATGAAAGGTGATATGGGTCGTAAGCCTAAGGCATTGACTTCACTTGTTCGTAACACAGTTAACATGATTGGTTCACATAACGTAGGCTTAGTATGTACTAACCACACATACGCATCACAGGATATGTTTGATCCAGATGACAAGATCAGTGGTGGACAAGGCTTCATCTATGCATCAAGTATTGTTGTAGCAATGAAGAAACTAAAACTAAAAGAAGACGAAGACGGTAACAAGATTAGTCAAGTTATGGGTATCCGTGCTGGCTGTAAAGTTATGAAAACTCGTTATGCAAAACCGTTTGAAGGTGTACAAGTAAAGATTCCATACGAAACTGGTATGAATCCTTATAGTGGTCTAGTTGAATTGTTTGAAGCCAAAGATTTATTAGTTAAGCAAGGCAACAGACTAAAATATGTTGATTTAGACGGCAACGAACATCTTGATTACCGTAAGCAGTGGCTCGGTCCTAAACTTGATCTTCTTATGTCAGAATACTTAATTAAAGAAACTCAATTGGTAAATAACGACAAGACAGCCGTTGATGAAGAAGAGGCACTTGACTTACAACCAATTGAGGACTAAGGTTTAATGGATACAGAACAAATATGTGATATTTGGACAATGTTTAAAGAGTATACTGACAAAAAACAAATAGAAGTAGTTGCAGAAAGATTTGTTGATCTGCTTGCTGATTATGGTACATCAGATGAAACATTGAAAGAATGTATAGGACATGACTACGCACTAGACGAAGCAGTCGGTTACTACTTTGATGACGGTGACGAGGAAGAAGACTTTGATGATTGGGATGAGTAATTAATGGGTTGGTATTCAGAAATATCACGCGATATTTCAAAAATTCCAGATGCAGTAGCATATTTTGAAACAGAACTAGTACAAGCAAAAGCTGAATGCAAACTTGTAGGTAATGTTGAAAAGTCGGCTGCAATGATGCCTGGAATTGTTGAACAGCGTTTTAATCAACTTCAAGAATTAGAAGCAATTCTAAATTACTTAAATATTGAGCTACGTAGGTTACGTAGCTCATTTTTTAAAAAATATCTTGAAAATTACCAACGAGCATTATCTAGCCGCGACGTAGAAAAATATGTAGACGGCGAAGCAGATGTTGTTGATTACGAAAAAATTATAAATGAGTTTGCATTAATACGTAATAAATGGTTAGGTGTGCTCAAAGCACTTGATCAGAAGCAATGGCAAATTACAAACGTTGTAAAACTTAGAGTAGCAGGCATGGAAGATGCTACGTTATAATGTCATATATAGACATACATCATAAGAAATTATTTCGACTATTCTATAATAAAAGAATTGCTGTTATTGGTAATGCACGTTCATTATATAACAGTACTAATTCTCCAGGAGGCTACGGTAATCTTATAGACAAAAATGATATTGTTGTAAGATTTAACTTAGGCATAGATCATAAAAATACCATTACACATGGATCAAAAACTAATTGGGTAGTATACAATAACGATTACTGGGCAAAATCTGTAGATTTATTTGACTACAAAGAAAATGTAAATTGGATGCAGATTTATTTAAATGAGCAGAGTAGTATAGATCAACCTGTATATACTATTCCTAATTTTGTTCTACAAAGATTATTTGATTTAGGTAAATTTAATGAAAATGCAATTCCTTCTATTGGTCTTGCATTTATATGGTTTCTTACATACGTTAGCCCAAAACAAGTAAATATATTTGGTTTTGATTTTAAACAAACTCACACATTTTATAATTATGTTAGAAAACGTAAAAAAGACGAACGTAAAAAAGGACATGATTGGAATAAGGAAGAAAAGTTTTTCTTAGAACAAATACTTCCAATGAGAAATAATTTTAACTATTATCAATCGTGATAATTATAATAAAGGAGCAAGTTATATGGCAGAAGTAGTATTAGATGATACTCAACCACATTTAGGTGGTAATAATGTAGAATTAAACAGACACACGTTTGCTCCCGAAGCGTGGACATATATAATAAAAAAATATAACATTGGCTCTGTACTAGACGTAGGCAGTGGATACGGCCATCACTCAAAATGGTTTGCTGAACAAGGATTAACTTCTATTGCTATTGAGGGTTTACAAAAGAATGTTGACAATGCAGTATATCCAACAACCAAAGTTGACCTTACAGAAAGTAGTTATACTACAGAAGTAGATATGGTGAATTGTATCGAAGTAGTAGAACACGTAAGTGAAGAATATATTGATAACTTATTACAAACATTAACTTGCGGCAAGTATATTTTTATGACACACGGCGTTCCTGGACAACGTGGGCATCATCATGTAAACTGTCAGTGGCAGGACTATTGGATTAATCATTTAGCAGATTATGGCTTTACATGGATAGAAGAAGATTCAAAACAAATAAGAAACTTATGCACTGGCACAAAAAAGAATAATGAAAACGGTAAACATATTAACGAAAGTGGTTTGTTTTTTATAAGAAAGGAATAACGTAATGGGTTACAGGACATCGTATCTACGTTGGATCAATGAACATATTAGTCAAGTTTACAGTTCAGTAAATGGATTAAAAATGTTAGAGCTCGGAAATCAAGTTATTAGACCAGATAAAAAAATATCCGAAACTACAGGAAAGGCATATTTTACAAGATTAGGATATGAACACACTTCAATAGACTTAAATGGACTAGACGGAGCATTAGTTAAAGACCTATCAAAATTACAAGACTTTTCTGAATACAAAGAATGTTTTGATGTAATAACTAACGCAGGAACTATAGAACATGTAGAACCATATGAAGCACAACATACTGCTTTCTTAAATGTACATAATAGCTTAAAAATTGGTGGAGTAGCAATACATATTGGACCAGACGTTGAATTTACAAAACGCGGACATTGCCAGTATTATTACGATTTGCCATTCTGGCACAACATAACAGAGAATTCAGATTATCAATTTCTAGGAACAACAGAACTATCTCGTTGGCGTTTATATGCTGTTAAGAAGACAGGTAATGGCTTTATAGATGCAGATAAATTGCATTCTAAGATCCATGTTTTACCAGGACCTATAGGCGGCATGTATATTGATGGTAAACATAAAAAAGATAAAAACAGATTGAAAAATTAGCATGTGTGGATTTGCAGCTACTAATTATACTAACCCAACGATATCAAATGAAAAGTGTAAGCCCCGCGGCCCCGATCTAACCACAGTAGAACAGTGCGAAGAAGGCGTTTGGTATCTGCATAACTTGTTACATATTACAGGCGAAATAACTCCTCAACCTATTAAGAAACATAATGTTGTTGCTGTTTTTAACGGCGAAATATATAACTACAAAGAATTTGGAAACTATTCAAGCGACGGCGAATGTATTGTAGATTTATATAATACATATGGAGAAAAATTTTGTCATATGTTAGATGGCGAATATGCAATCTTTTTAATAGACTATAAACTACGTAAATTAATCATTAGCACAGATACTTTTGCATGCAAACCTCTTTGGTATGAATTTAAGGGAGATAAGTTTTGTGTAGCATCTTACAACAGTCAACTACAAGGACTGGGATTTACAAACGGTAAAAAATTATATGCAAACAAAACACAAGTATATAACTTTGATACATTAGAAATATTAAGACAATACAATAATTTTAATTTTGATATCACACAAAAAAATAATAGTTTTGATAATTGGTGCGAAGCATTTAGTAATAGTATAAAGAAGCGTACACGAAATACTACACACGGAATGTTCTTAGGACTTAGTAGCGGATTCGATAGCGGTGCTATTGCTTGCGAATTACATAAGCAAGGTATTGTAGCTACGGGCTATAGTATTGTTAACAATGAAAATCCAGACGTAATGAAGGCACGTTTTGACATACTACCAAGTACAGAAAGTATAACACTAAGTATTGCAGACTTTAATAAACGCAAAGAAGAACTTGTTCAATGTGAAGATTTTATATATGACGATGGACATAGAAACTACAATATAAAGAGCGATCAGGCAGTACAAGGTTTGGCAACTATATGCAAAAGAGCTAACGCAAATAATCAAAGAATATATTTTAGCGGACAAGGCGCTGATGAAATTATTAGTGACTACGGATTTAACGGAAAACGTATATACAAGCATAGTCAGTTCGGCGGCAAGTTTCCTGATACATTAGAAGGCTTTTGGCCGTGGCATAGTTTTTGGGACGGAACACAGGTACAGTATCTTAATAAAGAAGAATACATTGCAGGACACTATGGAATTGAAACACGTTATCCCTTTTTAGATAGACAGTTAGTACAAGAATTTTTATGGTTAACTTCTAAATTAAAAAACAGCAAATATAAAAGTTGCCTTGCAGAATATCTAATACGTAATAATTTTCCTTTTGAACAAGAAAAACGAGGATTTAATGTTGTTGTTAAAGGTAAGAAAGTAAAACAAGTATTATGATTAAAGTAATTACAGCAGCCGATAAGAATTTTAAAGATATGGTAGATGTAGCATATCGTTCTGCAAAAACATTAGGATATGAAACTACTGTCTACGATTTAGGTGGCTTAGGTTACGGAACACCATTCCAAGGAAAGGTTAGTGATAGTATAGGAGCTAAAATACCTTGTAAGCCCGCAATGATACTAGATGCATTAACTAAAGCTAACGACAACGATACAATTGTATGGATTGATGCTGATGCAATAATGTGGAGTCGTATAGACGAAATATTAGACGATGATTGGGACTTTGGTGTAACTATGCGTAAACCTAAGTCAAACGAAAGAGATGATCCAATTAATGCAGGAATAGTATTTGTTAAAAAGACGCCTGCAAGTATTGCCTTTATGAATACTTGGATTAATAATGTAAGTACTGGCATTAGTGATCAAAAAGAGTTGAATAAACTTTTTGCTTTAAATAATGTTGATTATTTGCGTAAAAGAAAATTACATAATATGACTGTTAAAATTTTTCCATGTACAATCTATAATAATTTTTATTTTAAACAGCCACAAAAGAATGCAAAAATTACACATTACAAATCTAAATTACGTTACATGTGGCCTAAGAGAACTGTAACTAAAGTTCCTAAGTCGTATAGTTTAGAAGAAAGACTATCAGTTGCCGAACCACGTTTTTAAATTTATAGTATACTACTAGATAAGTATTTTTATGCAAAATGTAGTATTAGTAACAGGTGGCTTTGATCCACTACACAGCGGACATATTGAATATTTTAAAGCAGCAAAACAACTAGGTACAAAGTTAATTGTTGGTGTAAATAGCGATGATTGGTTAACACGCAAGAAGGGTAGACCGTTTATGCCTTTCGAAGAACGTTGTGCAATTATTAAAGAATTAAAAGTTGTAGATCAAGTTATAGGATTTAATGATGCTGACGATAGTGCATGTCAGGCAATATTTCAAACACTAAGTACACACAGTAGCGGAACAAAACTTATCTTTGCTAATGGCGGAGATCGCACTAACACAACTACGCCTGAATATGCAACATACGGTAACATGCCTTATGTAGATTTTGCGTTTGGGATAGGTGGCGAGAATAAAGCTAATAGCAGTAGTTGGATACTTGATGAATGGAAAACACAAAAAACTGAGCGCGACTGGGGCTACTGGCGTGTGTTAGATCATAAGCCTGAGCAAGGGTATAAAGTAAAAGAACTTGTAATCTATCCAGGCAAAAGTCTAAGTGATCAAAAACATTTTAAAAGATCAGAACAATGGATGATACTAGAAGGTGTTGTAGATATGACAACAGAATGGCATGGCAAGGTAGATACTGTACAATTACAACCACACGGAATGCCATACGAAATTGGAATTGAAGTTTGGCACAAGCCAAGCAATTCTGGAACAGAAAACGCACACATACTAGAAATACAATGGGGTAGTGAGTGCATAGAAGAAGACATAGAAAGAAGAAACCAATGAAAGTATTCGTAGGATATGACCCAAGAGAAGACATTGCTTATCAAGTTTGTAAGCACAGTATTATTGCTAGGAGCAAGGATGCAGAAGTATATCCCTTAAAGCAAAAAGAGCTGCGAGATGCAGGCTGGTATACTAGACCTACAGATAAACTTGCAAGTACTGAATTTACATTTACACGTTTTTTAGTGCCAGAGCTTGCTAACTTCAAAGGATGGGCAGTGTTTATGGATTGCGATATGATCCTTACCACAGACATTAAAGAACTGTTTGATCAAGCAGACGACAAGTATGCTGTTATGTGTGTGCAACATGATTACACACCTAAGGAAGGCATGAAGATGGATGGACAAAA
>Ga0181399_1000013_pt1 | contig 52500 bp, 42 predicted proteins | sample 22SPOviralmetaG_FD_130128 | JGI IMG/M metagenome (GOLD analysis project Ga0181399, IMG submission 130128) | Marine viral communities from the oligotrophic San Pedro Time Series (SPOT) site, San Pedro Channel, CA, USA - 22 SPOT_SRF_2011-05-21 | ecosystem: Environmental > Aquatic > Marine > Strait...
TATGTGATTGTGTACGTAGCACCATTGTTAATACATCTGATCAACCAACTTGAATCTAATTGCTGATTGGACTCATCACCAGTTTTACCAATACTGAAATCTCCATAAACGTTTAAATTGTTTTCGTCAATAACCATCCATTTTCTTGTTTGTACATCATAACGTATTCCAAAGTTGTTATAAGCAAACGCCTGATCAATTATAACTGTTTTAACATCATCTGAAAATTGTTTTGAAAATTTAGGTAATATTTCACTTGCAACAGCACCTGTAGGAATCACATCATTAAATTTAATTGCGCCTTCGCCTGCTGTATTATTTGTGACTCCATCATTGTAAACACTGACAACTGCTGTCCAAATATAGTCTTTAGCACCTGGATGATCTCCTGGCCCTGCCATTATACTGTTGTCTGGCATAAAGTGTTTGCCTGCTGGTGCAGTAAACTTAATCATAGCACCTGGTTCAATATATTTCAATTGACTTGCTGTGTATGTTCCAACTTGATAATCTAAAACATTTACATCATCTATCAATTTACCTGTAGATTCATTTGTAGCATTTGTAACTTGTTGCCAAACCGGAATTAAATCAGTTAATAATATTTTAGCAAATTTTTCTATGTAATAATTTCTAGTTTGATTTTTAGATAATAAAGGTTCTAATTGATTTATAATTACACCTTCAATGTCTGTTTGAGTTGCAAAACTAAATGTGTCTACATTTTCAGTTTCTTCTTTGTATATTATACCATCAGCGCCAAATACATTTGTGTTACTGTATTTTCCTGTTGAATCTATTAGATCATAATATCTTGAAATTCCGCTTGAAGTTCTGTTTGTTGCTTTTACTTTGATAATTTCTTGATTTGTTCCTAATGGTGCAACTTGATAATCTTCACCGGTGATCATTCTGTTTTGTGTGTAGTATGTTGCTGGAGCATTTAATCTGATGTTGTCGTTGGTTTCAGATGTTGTTGCATTATCAACTGTGTATTGCAATCCAAATGTTAATGTTAAAACTTCTATTTGATTGTTTGATGAAACATACTGTACATCCACTTGAATATTTTGCATATCAGCAGGAGTAATTCTAATATTTTGATTTTTACTTCTTCTGTAGTATACTTTAAAATTACCTTGCGGTAAATTTCCAAATATTCCATCTGCAAATTTAAGACTGATTGAATCATCAGTGTCGCTCAACACTGTGTAAATATTTCTTAAATCTTTTGTTGTTGAATTGTATATAACATTGTTACCTGTTACAGCATCAACTTTTGTCCATTCTGTACTTTCTAATCCTGTGTCAGTATCTAATTGATACAACCAAACATCTGTGTTGTTTACATTGCTAGATTCAATTGCAACTGATTGATTGTTTGACGGTACATCGATTGAAAAATCGCCATTGTCAAGTACACCTTGTCTAAAGTGTGCAAAAAATCCTGTGTTGTTACTGCTGTTGCCTTTACCATCATCTCTGTGAAGCAAACTAAATTTTCTTCCTGTAAGTGGTGCTTCTTCTATCACAGAACCATTGTCGAAAGAAGTTGAAACAACTTCAAATGGTAAATTTTGTCCATTCACTGTTTTGTTAAAAGAATACACAGGCACCTCAGTGCTGTTGGCATTGATTCTGTATTGACTAGTTGGGATTGAATCTATGTTTTCTAATTTTACTGGATTACCAAATTTTTCATTTTCTGCCAATGAAGCATTTAAAACTTTAGTAAATTGTTCATTCCAATTTGTGTTACCTGCATCATTCCAACTGATTGTTTGTCCGCTTAAATTTAAGTTGTTGCTATCTACAATATTTTCAGTTGTGCTGACACCTACAATTTTCATCAATCCGTTTGCGGCTTGATTACGTGTTGGATTGTAACTGATTAATCTTGCTAATCTTAATATTGAATCTCTTCTGTCTGCTGTTTCTAAAAAATTTTCTCTAGCATTTAAGTCTGTTCTGAAAGCCAAGTTTTGTCCTAGATAAGCAATCAAGTCAATTAGTGCTAGATACTCTGATGATTCAATGTAATCGTTAAAATCTTCTGGATAATTTTGTCTGATGTATTGGATCATTGTTCTACGGATTGTGTCAAAGTCGTAACTTTTGAATTCCGCATTTTTGTAAGACTGATATACTCTTTTCCAGTCTTCTGCCAGCAATAATCTGTTTTGTCTATCTGTGGATGACATTGGTTTCCTTTGTTATAACATTATTTATTTGTTTGTATAAACAGAGCATTTAATTCAGTAACCCATTATTTTCGTCAAATGTCAATCTTAGTTTCTCTGACACATTATATTTGACATAAGTTAGTTCAACTTCTATTTGTAATCCTGCTTCAAATGGTGTTACTATCACTGTGTCCGCTTTTATTCTAGGATCAGTGTCGATTATTTTGATAATATCCTCTTTTATTGCTTCTTCTAAATCTGGTGTTAAAGGATCATGTATTACGTCCCATATGATTGTGCCAAACTCTGGATTTTCAAGTTTCTCGCCTTGTGATATATGAAAATGATTCAACAAATCCTGTTTGATTAATCCTATATCATTTAAACCAAATGATGTGTTGTCTGGATTCACTGTACTCAACCCTCTGTACATTCTTTGTGTAGCAGGTGTTTTGGCTGTTTGAGCAGATGTAACTGTAACCTCTTTATATAATTTTTTCTGTGCCATAATGATATTTAACCGGCAAATACTTTGCCACTACCAGTAGCGGTGTGACCACAAGTTGCCGCGTCTCCTTCCCTGCATATGAATATTGAATTTGCTTTTACTTTTGCACTGCTACCGCTCATAGTGGCATCACAATGCGGAGGTATTGGACAAGGTGCATGAGCCTCCACTGCCGCTCCAACAACAACAATTGGTACTCCTTCCACAATAACTTTTGGTGCTAAATTGCCAACTATTGTGCCTACTGCTGTGTCTACTGTTACTCTACTAACTCCTGGCATTATGTCCTCGCATTTTTAAATGTGTCTGGAATATTAATAGGTTCTGCAACCACAATATCCTCTTGTTCACTTCTGTCTGTTTTAGCCAATGCAACTGCCATTGGATCAAAATTTTCATGATGGCTCCATGGCTCGTGTTGTGGCACACGTTTCATGATGCTTTTATTTGCTTCGCCTGGAAGGCTCCAAGCCGCTAAAGGCGCCACCGGCGTAGCCACTGCTATTCCGCTAGAAAGATTTATGAGTCCTCCAACGTCTAAATTGATATCACCACCAGCATAATGATTGGTTGTTCCTCCAACTGTGATTGTTTGTGCTGTACCCACTTCCACAGTTTGTGCTCCAGTGGTCAACAAGTTGTGTGTTGTGGACTCTTGATTAACTGTGGCACTTTTTAAATTAATGTCTCTGCCTGCTTCTAGATTGAAATCTCTATCTGTTTTAAAATTAAAATCTCCTTTGCTGTGAACACTCACACTGTCTTCTGCATAAAAATCTATCTTGCCGTTGGCAGTCATTTCAATCCATGCTGTGCCGTTGGCATTGGCAATGTACACAAGGTCTTCTGAATTGTGTAACAGTATTTGATGTCCTGTACGTGTTCTTATTCTAAACAGTTCATTGTGAGGAGTGTTTTTATCGCCCTCAATAACATCCTCGCTGGTTTCCACGTCCACATATTCCATTGGACCATCTTTGGCTTTTGTTTTTCTTATAAACTTGTCATCACCATCATCCATAACAAATGATGTACCACCTGTTCTAGCAGATGCTATAGGTTGATTTTGTGTAAACACTTTGTCAATTGGTCCTGGTGTGTTTATTCCAAACACACTTGAAGGCACTTCACGTCTAGCACTAGATGTTGTGAGTCCTCTAATTTCATCTGCTATTAAACCTTGATTGTCCAACACTGCTTTAAATAATCTGTTGATTGGTTTTTTAATCATCAAAGGTTTGTCTGCAGGACGGTCAGCAAATTTTAATTTGTTGTGTTCACCCACAGGCATTTTTTTGCCTCTGATGTCTGCATCTGCAGGATCTTCTTGATGTTCGGAATCTGTTGTGTCTGTGTTTGACATGGCAGGTGTTGAGCCTGGAATCATCACGTTCATTAATTCTTGTGGAATACAACCAATCCAGTATGCTCTATTGATGTTGCCTTCTATAAACATAATCATCACAGTGTTGCCCACATCAGGTGGAACGAACCACATACCATAACTCTGTTGACTGTCTCTATGATCTTTGTTTTTGTTCAGTCCTGCCACATTGGTTGTGCCATAAAATGGACTGAGATATTTTGCTGTGATGAATTGTCCTGTGGTTGTGGCATTGCCTGAATCCAATGTTTTAACCAATTCAACTTCTATTGCTCCACTGTATTTGGGATCCAACACATTTCTCACAATGGCTTCAAAAGGTCCTTGATTTAATTTAGGATCAATTGAGTGTGATTTTCGTGTGTTTAAATTTTTTGCCATTAGTCTTTACTGTTATCTTTTTGAATTTTTTTCTTGTTGCCTGAGCCTTCCACAGCATTCAATGTCATGTTGGCTTGTCTGTTTATTCTCAATGTTTGCTCAAACATACCTTGTCGGAAAGTGCTCAAGATTGTTTGAACTTGGAATATACCGCTAAATTCACCCAATCTAATTGTTTCCCCTGCTCCGTTTTGGTACGACCCACCTTGAGGGAAAATAAAATTATCCCCACCAGGTTGATAATCAATCGGTGTTTGGAAATTCATTTCTATAAAACAAGAAGTATCTTGATAATTTATTTCTCCCCTGCCGTTACCGTTGTTTTTATCACTTGAAGATTCTGTGGCATATGGTCTAGGATCCACAAAAAATCTTGTGGGTTCATCTGAATTCATCATCCCACTTGCTGGTAAGAAGTAAGGATCTCCAATTATTGTTAAATCCATTTGAATTAAATCAGTTGTTCCACCATTGATAATTCTATCATTCATTGTTCTAGCAATTTTTAATTCTGCACTTTCATTTTCTGTTCCTTCACCGCTGGCTTCTTTTTGTGCTTTTACAATTCTAGATGCTAAATTTCCTGGTTTATTGTCTTCAGAATCTGTTACAAACATTTTTGGCACATTTGTTGCTACTCCTGATTTTTCTATACTCTTGTTACCTCCAGCAGATGAAGTTGACGAAGTTTTATTCATATTTTGAGGAGCACTATTGAAAAAAGCAAAATTATAGTCCAACTGGAAATCCATTATATCTTTGTTCAATCCAGTGTAAAGATAATTGTATCCTTTTACAATGTTTTGTCTAAGCACAGTAATACCTGTCGGCATAGATGTATCATCGTCAAATATAGTGTCTGGCACTTGATAAGGCACTATACTGAAAACATTTAATCTAGGATGGTTATTTGTTTTCATTTTGAAAAAAGAATCCTGCAGTTGAAAACATTTGGTTCTTACTCTAAACCAAGGATGTTTGCCTGGCTGTTTGTTTTTCATTTCGTCAGGATTTTTTGTTAAATTTTTAGCATATTCACTCAACAGTATCACTGTTTCAATTATGTCTGTGACACGAGTACCTTTTTTAAAACTTAAAGTCATCGCTCTAAGATTTAAAGTGATACCATCTCTGGTGAAAGTTTTTTTGCGTTTGTCATATTTTTCTTCAAAATCAGGAAATTTCTTACCCATTATAGCCATGTTATTTTCATTGATAGCCATTTTTGATGCTCCAATGTCATTGCCTAAAAAAGTTGCATTTGATCCTTCACCTTCGGTTTGAAACACTCTTACTCCTTGTCCGCTTGTGCCAGTGTATTCGTTGGTTACTCGAATATTTTTTCCTAGTAGTGTTTCCACAATGCTGTCTCTTTTTTCGGTATTGAAAAAATAATCTCCTGAGCCATCGCTTGTCATTGTTGCTCTATCTTTCAAAACTCTTTTTCTCTCTGCTTCTGTGTATTCAACTTCAGAGTTCTCAGGAAAATATATCACAAAGTCATCTGTAGGCACTGTGGCAAGTTTTTCTTTCTTCTTGGCTTTTTTGTCTAAATCTTCGCCTTTAAAATTTAATTGCCCCATTAAACTGTCATCTCCCACCTGCATCATTTCGTAAACAGTTTTTCCTGACAGTGTGATATCAGTGTTTATTTTATTATTCACATCCATTGTTGGAGTTTCTATCCAAGGTGCGGCAGTACAATCATACACAGCACCTGCCTGACTGGCTCTTATTGCCGCTTTTGTCATTTGAATAGGCATAACTTTACGTAGATTGTTATTTCTAAAAATTTTGCCATTTACATCTTGACCAACAAAATCCACTATTAAGGCATACGGTGCTCTTGTAAATTCAACGTTGCCATCGTCTGCGGCTTTGCCGGCTTGTATCGCCATAGTCTGTAAAAATAAACCAATACTGAAAGGTTCTGTCACAGTAAAAGAAAGTTCTGATCTTTGTACGTGTTTTGTTTTTTGATTGGGAGAAATGAAAGATTTTATTTCAACATTATCTATAAAGTATTCAAGACTTACTCCTGCTTGTTTGTAAAAAGTAACTTCTTCTATTTTGCCTTTACCAGCGGAATGTGCCACAGGATGAAGAGGCATTCTATTATAAAGTATGTTGGGGAAATTTACTTCTTCCAGTGTCAGTGCCGCCAGTGTGAATACAGCATTGTATGATTCATAGTCGTGTAGAGGGTTGGGTATGAATTCTCTTATAAATTCTTTTACCTGGACATTGGGTTTTTTCTTCTTTTTTGATACGTTTTCATCTTTTGTTACTGAAGTGTTAGTTTCAACATCCATGTAAGAAAGACCGCTGTCTTTCCATTCAACTGTTGCGCCTACCTTTTCAGTAACACCTTTTTTAAGAGTTACATTTGAATTTGTTTTTTTGTTAAAGAACATATTACACTCCTAGTGTATCTCTAAGAGCGGGTCCTTGTGGAATATAAATTTCTAAGCCAGGAATAAGATCGTAAACTGGATCAGAAATTTTGTCCATGTTGCGTTGAGCAAACACCCACCATAGTTTTTCGTTGCCGTAAAGATCATAAGCCAACAAGTCTGGTCTATGATTGTATTGTGGTTCCACAGTGTACAACACATCGTCCGGTTGTGCCGGCACTGGACGTATTGTCATTATGTCGAGATATTGATCATCAACAATTCTTGTAGATGCATATGGACTTGAGCTTGTAAAGAATCCCATTAAATAAATCCACTTCCTTTTGTTCCGCCATTTTTAACAAAATCGGCAAGATCAAATTGTGCTTGTTTTGTTCTGCTGTATTGTGGTACAACTCCAATAGTCATTAAACTTTCTGTTGGTGCCCAGGCATAAGTTCCGCCAGTTGAGGCAACAGATGATTGACCATCAGATGTTCCAGATTCTTCTGCTGTTAATTTTGTGCTGATGTAGTCAACATCTTCTTTTAAATCAAATGTAAAGTTTTGAATAATCACAGGAACATCTTTGAAAGTGAAATCTCCGTATCCGTTTAAACGCACCACTGGAGGTGGAGCACCTTTGTTTGGTGATAGTCCATAACTCATTTTTGTCATTGATCTCAAATAATGCACAGCCGCTACCCAATATCTTGCTTCCATTTCGTTCTGCACATAGAAGTGTGCTGAGATTGTCATTTGATCCACACGTGAATTTTCATAAGCATAAAACGGATAGTTGGTGTGTACCGGTTGCATTGGATTCCAATTGGCTGATTGTCCTACCAATATTGTTGGAGTATAAGGAAATACCAATCTGTTGCCTGTGGCTTTTAAAGGATCCAACAGTGTTTTTTCTCCTGCTATCATTTGAGTAATACTTTGTGGCATTGACAAACTCACACGCCAGTCTTGGTCTCCGCTGTCTGTGTTACCGTCTGTGTTCATTGTGATCGCTGGAGCAGATTTATCAAATTTAAATATACCGTCAGTAAGTTTTTTCAACTCACCTTTTAGTCTTTTGGCTTTACCAAAAGCAAAACTGGATACTGAATCTAATGTTTTACCAAATGTATCTATGTTGGTGTTTAAAAAACCTGAAGTATTGCTCACAATGTCATTAGCCATTGTTTTCATGTCACCTACTTTGTTTGATGTCAAATCTGTCGCTTTTTTTAGAAAATTGTCTGCCATACATTTATTTATTGACAAAATTAACTGAGTAGTTTATAATGAAGAGATATATAACAAGGAACATTAATGAAAAAAGTCAATTATCTAAACAACAGAGACCTATTATCCGAAATTCATAAGTCTAAGGCATCATTTTGCAGTTTTATAGACGAAGCATACAGCGAATACAACTTGATTGTGAAAAACGTGGATGCAATAAACATTAGAACTGTTGCTCAAGCCAAGAGAAATAAAGCCAAAAAATTAACACATCAAGACTACGAAAGACGTAAAAAATTAGATCCTAAAACTAAATTGGGAGAATGCCAAATAGATTATAGAAAGATTGACAAGGATGATGTAGTTTTTAGGGTGATGACATTTGATCACGTGCCAGATGAACCTGGTAGAAAAAAGAATCCAAAAACAGTGGCAGATGGTAAAACCAAGGTAAACTTTCCACCATTCCAACATTGGAAATATGACAGAAAAGGCAATTTAATTTGTGTGGGAAAAAGTCACTGGGAAGGTGGTTTAGAAAACGGCAAATTCAATAAAGAATCAGGCAGAGCCACAAATGAACTGGCAAAAATGTGGATGAAACTGTGTGAACGTTATGGAACAAGAGGTAATGTAAGAGGTTACACATACAATGATGAGATGCAAGGACAAGCCATATTGCAATTGGCTCAAATTGGTTTACAATTTGATGAATCTAAATCAGATAATCCATTTGCTTATTACACAGCGGCAGTTACTAATTCGTTTGTAAGAATTATCAATATTGAAAAACGTAATCAAAATATTAGAGATGATATTCTGGAACTTAACAATATGATGCCTAGTATGTCACGACAGACTCAAGGCGATTCAGGTGCACCAAAGACTGCAAACAAATCGAATCCAAAACCCAAAGTCAGTAAACGAACGAAAAAGTAGTTGACAAATACAACACTTTCGTGTATTCTAAAGAAAAGTAGGAGATTATTTTGTTCAAGAAATTAGCAGTTTTTACCGACATTCATTTCGGATTAAAATCCAATTCTAAATTACACAACGATGACTGTGAAGAATTCGTTGATTGGTATATCGAACTAGCAAAGAAACATGGCTGTGAAACAGGATTGTTTTGTGGCGATTGGCATCACAACAGGAATAGTGTAAACATAACCACTATGGATGCTTCTATTAGATGTTTAGAAAAATTAGGAAAAGCATTTGATAAATTTTATTTCTTTCCAGGCAATCACGATTTATATTATAAAGACAGCAGAGATATTCAATCTGTAGAGTTTGGCAGATTTATTCCCGGCATCACTATGGTTAATAAAATTACAAAAATAGATGACACTATATTAGTGCCTTGGTTAGTAGGCAATGAATGGAAAAAAGTTGGTAATATGGAATGCAAATATATGTTTGGTCATTTTGAATTACCCAACTTCTTTATGAATGCAATGGTAGAAATGCCTGACACAGGAGAATTACGACCAAGTGATTTTAAAAAACAAGAATACGTTTTCTCAGGACACTTTCATAAAAGACAGGTCAAAAATAATATTCATTATTTAGGCAATCCTTTTCCACACAATTATGCAGATGTTGATGACGATGAACGTGGTATGATGATATTAGAACATGGCACAGAGCCTGTTTATTTCAATTGGGATAATTGTCCCAAGTACAGAAATGTAAAATTAAGCACACTGTTGGACAAAACCAAAGAGATCATGAAAAAGAAAATGCATCTAAGAGTTACATTGGATATAGACATCAGTTTTGAAGAAGCCAGTTATATTAAAGAAACTTTTATGAAAGAATATAATTGTAGAGAAATAACACTAATCCCAAGCAAACAAGAAGAAGAAATTAACACAGAACTTGATATTACAAAATTTGAAAGTGTAGATCAAATTGTTTCTAAAGAAATTGAAACAATTGAGTCTGATGCGTATGATAAATCTGTCTTGCTTAGAATATTTAGAGATTTAAACAATGATACTGATTAAAACAATTACTGTAAAAAACTTTATGAGTGTGGGTAATCAAACCCAAGCAATAGACTTTCAACAAAAATTATTAACACTGGTGTTGGGTGAAAACTTAGACATGGGTGGTGATGACGCAGGTTCACGTAATGGTACAGGTAAAACAACCATAGTCAACGCATTGTGTTACGCATTGTATGGCGAAGCACTTACAAAAATACGTAAAGACAATCTAGTGAATAAAACCAACAGCAAAGCAATGTTGGTCACAATAGCATTTGAAAAAGATGGTGTAAATTATAGAGTAGAACGTGGCAGAAAACCAAATGTAATGAAGTATTACATTGACGACCAAGAACAAGAACTATCAGATGTCAGTCAAGGAGATTCACGTAAAACACAAGAAGACCTGAACAGAATGATTGGAATGAATCCAAAAATGTTTAAACACATTGTGGCTTTGAACACATACACTCAACCCTTTTTAAGTTTACACAACAATGAACAACAAGAAATAATTGAACAACTGTTAGGAATTCAGTTGTTGTCTGAGAAAGCAGACATCTTAAAAACACACATCAAACGTTCAAAAGAAGACATAGCACTGGAAACAGCAAGATTAGAAGGTTTAAAAATTAGCAATGAAAAAGTAGAAGAAACAATTCACAGTTTAAACAACAAAAGCAGTGCTTGGCAAAATCAAAACAGAACAGATATAGAAAAATTAGAAAAAAACTTGAAAGAGTTAGAAGGCGTAGACATTGATAAAGAATTAGAAACACATCAAAAACTTGAAGATTGGACAAAACTTAATGATGCGTTAAGACAATTGCAAAAAGACAGAGCCGGTTTGGAATCAACTATTGAACAAGCAGATAAGACAGCAAAAAAATTGCATGATGATTTAGAAAAACTTAATAGCGAAACTTCTTGTTATGCTTGTGGACAGGATCTGCCTCAAGATAAAATAGAACAAATGCAGAAAACTTTGGAAGAAGAATATGGAGAATCCAACAGTTATGTAATGGAATTGGCTGAACAATTAGAACAAACTGTAAAAGATATCAAAGCAGTGGGCGATTTGGATCAAAGACCTGACACATACTATGACACACTTAAAGAAGCATATGATCACAGACAATATGTGGAATCAATCAACACAGCACTTGTTAACAAAAAAGAAGAATCAAATCCATATCTAGATCAAATAGACGAATTAAAAAATCAAGCAGTACAAGAAATAAATTGGGACACAGCAAACACACTACAAAAATTGAAAGAACATCAAGAATTTTTGTATAAATTGTTGACAAATAAAGATTCTTTCATAAGAAAGAAAATAATTGATCAAAACTTAACCTTCTTGAACAACAGGTTAACTCACTACTTGGATCAATTGGGTCTTCCACACTTGGTCACATTTAAAAATGATTTAAGTGTGGAGATCACTCAACTGGGACAAGAACTAGACTTTGACAATTTGAGTAGAGGAGAAAGAAACAGATTAATTTTAGGTTTAAGTTTTGCATTTAGAGATGTATGGGAAAACTTGTATCAACAGATCAACTTGTTGTTCTTGGATGAATTAATAGATTCTGGTATGGATTCAGCAGGAGTTGAAAGCAGTTTGGCTATTTTGAAAAAAATGAGCAGAGAATCAGGCAAAAATATATTTTTAATATCCCACAAAGATGAATTGATGGGCAGAGTGAACAATGTGCTTAAGGTTGTTAAAGAAAACGGCTTCACAGCATATGCTAATGACGTAGAAACACATGACCATTCTAGATGATACACACGATAAACTGACCAAGGCGTACATGGCTTATTTTAAGGCAAACGAGTTGTTTGCTGAGAGGCGAAGCCTCGCTACCAAAGTAGCCGCTAGAAAGGCTTTAGCGGAAATTAGAATTTTGGCACGTCAAAGACGTAAAGAACTTGAAGCACAATACAAAGTGAGCAAGATCCAAAAACAGCAAGAGCGAAAAAAATAATCAGTAAGTATGTCCATATGCCATGGACTTATCAGGGTAACCCCATTCACACACTGCCGGAAGACTGCGAAGGATTTGTGTATCTCATTACAAACACAACCAACGGTAAGAAGTATGTGGGTAAAAAACTGGCGAAATTCAAGAAGACACGTCCACCTCTCAAGGGCAGGATAAACAAACGTAGAAGCAAAGTTGAATCGGACTGGAAAGACTATTGGGGATCTTCAGACCATTTGAATGCTGACGTGGCAGAATTAGGCGAAGAAAAATTTACTAGGGAAATATTATACATCTGTAAAGGTAGAGGCGTAATGAGTTATCTCGAGGCTCGAGAACAATTCGAAAGGCGAGTACTAGAAACCGATGATTACTACAACGGAATTATCAATGTGAGAGTTGGTGGTTCCCGAATCCTAAAAGAAGAACTTAAAAACTACAAAAAGGCTTAACATAGCAACATCGCTGATCGTAGATCCAGGAAGTGCGTTTGAAAAATAATGGTGAATCCTGAGTTGCAAGGCAAGTGCTTACTAAAGGCACAAAAGAAGATGCTCTGTGAAAAAGATACAACATCACAACTGCTCACTTTGTTTGTGAAGGGTGCCGCAGTTGACCGTGACTAATGAAGTCTGGAATAGGGAGTTGGCGGGTCACCGCTTCCGTACAAAAGTTCCTTTCACAAAATGGCAGGCTAGTCTCGCATGATGGCTTCATACTTTTCCCGTTACTGGGTGAAGTATGGATCAACTGTCTGCATGATGCACAACATAACTTCGTTATGTAATTGCTTAAATGCTTGAGCGTAAGCGAAAAGCAGAACGACGCTAGTCGTTCTTAAACATTGGGATCAAATGATTCACAATCCAACCATAAAGCGGCATCAGGTTCCGCTGACACAACGTGTTTCAACTTGGTGTGACTCCAGTTCCTAATCTCCAACTCTTTTAATACAGAATCAGAATACACATGAATAACATCTGGTTCCAATTTCAATATCTGTTTGATGGCTGTAGGATCTGGTTTTGATTCGTATGTCTGTATTGCTGTGACTTCAGGTATGGCACGAAAATCTCTGGCGTACTTGTCTCCGTGGAGCCAAGTGAGTGGGCCTGTGTTTTTGGAACGCAGTTTTAAATCGTTGGCATTGTGTCGCCAATGAATATTATTTTCTGCGAAGCCCGCCTCTACGAGTCGGTCATAAGTTTTTGATCCCACCGCATACACCTTTTGTTCCAACAGTTCTGTAAGACTGTGTGCATAGTGTTTGATGGCTTCAATGTGTGTGATGATCAATCCCGATTTTGCATCTGCAGATGAGTGTTCAACGGTGGCTGTTTTAAGACAGGGAATCCACAGGTCATCCTCATCCAACTCCTGGGGTCGTACAATTTGTGTGTAGACTTGCATATGTGATTTATTTAGAATGTGTGTGTCATTGATTAAATGATGCTATTTGGTTCTAGGCACCGTGTGTGTATGATTTTTTATACTTTATATATAGTATCTATATGTTAAAAGAAGGGTTGTCCTGTTTTTTTAGCAGTATCTAGATTTTCTTTGACAACTCCGCCCATTACTTCTCTATCTTCATGACAGGTAGCATATATTTCATCCAGAGTGATTGATCCACGCATGAACCATGCCAATTTGAATAGATCGGATTTAAAATTTTTAATTTCACCTTCCATTTCCTTGGTGAGTTTGATAATGTCAGAAGTCGGCAGTGTTGATATCTTTATACGAAAAAATTTGCTGAATCAAATGCTACAGGTATTGTGTATTCAGCAGGTGCTCCGTTCTTAATTTCTTCTTCTGAAGATTTAATGATTTGAGGTTTTAATTGAAATACTTCTCTATTTTTTTCCAAATGCTCCATGATGGAACTGAAAAATTGTTTGTCAGTGTTTTCCAAAAACTCTTTGATTTGTTTGGCATCGGTTACAGTCTCGCCATCCACTGTGATTGATGCTATTGTGTTAGCCACCATGCCCACACTTAATTCTGTTAATTTTTTGAAAGTTACTTGAAATGCTTTTACTTTTTCTTCATCATTCATTTTTGTGTCATCTACAATCTTTTGAATTCTTTGCTGTTCAAATGTTTGGATTGCACTTTCGGTAAACTCTTTGTACGTTAAAGGTTTTGTTTTTACTTCCATGTTTTGATAAAAAAATGTATCATTGTATTGTGCTGACAGGATGCTGTTCAAACTTTCTTGTAAATCCAACATCAGGTCTTTCTCAATTGATGTGCCTGGCACTTTGATAGGCATAGTCATGCTAGTTCCATACGTAGCCATTCTGATGGTCATTAATGCCGCATCGCAATCTATCGAAGGCATTGCCCATGCATTCTTAATTGACGGTATACAACTCTGTATCACTGTCACAGTGGCTTCTCCATTCAACAATGCATCTGGAGTTTTCAGCAACATTTCATCTTTTGCTGTCATAGGATACACAGCAACATCTCCTGATTCAGGAACCTGTATAGATCCTTCAGGATAAAATTTATAACCACTTGGCAATCTTACAAACTGTTTGGGCTGTCTGTAATACTTTTTAAGTGGGTTATTATTTGTACCTATTTGTTCTTGTGACATTCAATCTCCAATAAATATTGTTATTAACTTTTAAACTGCTAATATTTAGTATGACATATTAACTGCATACTTAATGATTGGCATTAAATACAAGTAACAAGGATTTTGGTATCACATAATGGCAACAATTGAAGAATTATTAGAAGACGCGGTTAAAAAAGGTGGGCTAGCCAGCGAAGATACTGCCAAAAAGATATTGAAGGCTGTAGGTGGGTCTGGAGGTGGTGGTAACAGTGGTGCTCAACGCGAGTTCACAGAAGAAACCAAAAAAACCAGCAAATCAGTTGTTGTATTCAAAAAAGTTTTAGGTGCGGCAGGAGCCGGCTTTGCAATGTTGAAAGATGGAGCAGACGGATTGGTTGGCGGACTCGGTGTTCTATCACAAAGCACCACAGGATTAAACAAAGTATTTTTACAATTCACAGCCGACCTAGCGGCAAGAGTGTTTGAAAATGTTGACACTTTCAGAAACTTGGCAGAGATAGGCGCGAACACAACTCAAACAGTTAGTGATTTTAGACGTATAGCAGGCGACGCCGGAATAGACATGACAAGATTAGCCCAGGCATTAATGAGTGCCAACACATCACTGGCTGGTTTTGGCGGTAGTGCAAACGAAGGTGCAAGAAGATTCAACACAATAATGACATCACTATTACAGAGTGATTTCAGAAAAACAATCGCAGGTCTTGGATTTTCTATGGAAGATATCACAGAAGGCTTTGCTGATTATCTAGACTTACAGACTACTTTGGGTAGATCTCAATCAATGAGTAATTCACAGTTGGTTGCAGGCTCGCAAGAATATCTATTGAGATTAGACCAATTGTCAAGATTAACTGGATTGCAAAGAGATCAAGTGAAAGATGAATTACAAGCAGTGGCAGATGCCAGAGAGTTACGTTTAATTTCAAACAGTGAAATAGAAGCAACCATGGTAAGGGTCAAAGCGGCGGCACCAGAAATGGTAAGTGCTGTTACAGGATTGTTAGCAAAAGGATTCCCAGAAGGCGGAGAACAAGTTGGTATATTTGCTGTGGACGGTGTGCGTGAAGCAGTGTCGGCATTGAGAGATGGTGTACCTGGTGCAAGTGATATGTTTATTCAAGCACTGGCACGTAACGGTGAAAGCATTGCCAACATGGACGAAGGTCAGAAAAAATTAATTGCTACTCAACTAGGCGTGGGCAATGAATTTTTCAATGTTGCGGCAGATTCTGTTAAGTTCAGAAAATTCTTAGGACAAAGTACAAGTGCCATCATAGCAGAACAAGAAGCAAGAGCGGCAAGCACTGAAGGTGCAAAACAATTTCAGAATGCCAGTGAAAACTTGCGTTCAAAATTTCAAAAATTATTGACTCCATTCCAACAAGGAGTTGATATTATTATAGGTGGCTTGGCAAGCATAATTGGTCCTGAATCTTTTATTGCAACCACATTGGATGATTTAGGAACGAAATTTAACGATTGGTTCGATGAGTTGTCAGAAGGTGGCAAAGTGGCAATGGGAGGACTATACGTTGCGGCAGGTGTAGCGGCGGCGGCATTGACTGCGATCGCCGGCAAGAAAGCCGTCAAGGGAGTTACAAGTTATCTAACAGGAGGCGGACCGGGTGGTGGAGCGAAATCTGTTTTAGGAAAGACTGGTGCAGGTGGTGGAGGTTTACTAGCCGGCATGGGTGGCGGACTAAAAGGATTAGCAGGCGGACTTACAGCAATGGCAAATCCGGCAACTCTATTAGGTGCGGCGAATTTAGGACTAGCAATCACGGCAATAGGAGCAGGTTTAGCCGCGGCAACTTTCTTAATGGGAGGAGCATTAGAGAAGTTTAGCAGTGGTTTACAAGGTTTTTCATTAGTAGATGGCGGCAATTTAATACAAGTAGCCAAAGGCACTTTGGCACTGTCAGGAGCAATGGCGGCAATGGGGGCAGGAAGTACTGTAGGTGCTGTTACAGGCTTTGTAGGTAAGATTTTCGGTGGAGGATCAGAAAACTTTGCCAAAAACTTGAATAAAACACTCGATGAGCTTGACAAAGGCAAAATAGACATGTATGCTAACAGTTTAGATAACTTAGGAAATGCAATGACAAATTTAAGAAGCGGTATGGTGGGATCAACAACGGCATCCGCAAGTTCAACCGGAGACAAGTTGGATCAGTTAAATAGTACGATGGAACAAATTTTGATGGCAATGAGTGATGGCAATCGTTACAGCAGAATAACTTCACAAGCAACAACAGAAATGTCGGATACAGTATAATGAGTTGGAAAAAATATTTTACAGAAGTGCCACTATCAGACGGCACAGGCGGAATGAATTCACCTTTAGGTGGAGGAGTTGGTGGAAAGGCTGGACCAGCCAAAACAAACTACTCATCATATCTTCCAGATGTGTACAGCGGTGCACCAAACAGAATTGAAAGATACGGACAATACAATGTGATGGATTTAGATTCAGAAGTGAATGCCGCATTGGATATCCTAGCAGAATTTTGCACACAAAACAATACACAAAACAATACACCATTCAAATTTGAATACAATCAGAAAGCAACTAATACAGAAATACAAATCATAGAACAATACCTACACCAATGGTGCAAAATGAACGACTTTTCTAAACGTGTGTTTAAGATTATGCGTAACGTATTCAAGTATGGTGATGCATTCTTTATTAGAGATCCGGAAACAAAGAAAATGTTTCACGTTGATCCAGCAAAAGTAACAAAAATAATTGTAAATGAAAGCACAGGTAAAACTCCTGAGCAATATGTTATAAAAGATATCAATTTTAACTTTAAAAGTCTTGTAGCAACTACACCTTATCAAACAACAGGCAATGTTACTGGCGGTGGATCAGGATATTTGACTGGCGGAGTAAGAGGAATGACTGGAGTGGACAATACATCAGCACCAGGAACAAGATTTGGCACAGGACAAAGAGAAATTGCTGTTGATGCCGACCACATGGTACATTTAAGTTTAAGTGAAGGACTGGACAACAACTTTCCGTTTGGTAATTCACTGTTGGAAAGCATTTTTAAAGTTTACAAACAAAAAGAATTACTGGAAGACGCAATTATAATCTACAGAGTACAAAGAGCACCTGAAAGAAGAGTGTTTTACATTGACGTAGGTAATATGCCAAGTCACTTGGCAATGCAATTTGTGGAAAGAGTTAAAACAGAGATTCATCAAAGACGTATTCCTTCATCAACAGGTGGTGGAACAAACGTAGTAGACAGTTCTTATAATCCACTTTCAATCAACGAGGACTATTTCTTCCCACAAACAGCAGAAGGAAGAGGTTCTAAAGTAGAAACATTACCAGGCGGTACTAACCTTGGTGAGATTGATGACCTAAAATACTTTACAAACAAATTATTAAGAGGTTTAAGAATACCAAGTTCATATTTGCCAACAGGTGCAGACGATTCGCAAAGCAGTTTCAATGATGGCAGAGTAGGAACAGCATACATTCAAGAACTAAGGTTCAACAAATACTGTGAAAGACTACAAAATTTAGTATCAGATGAATTTAATCAAGAGTTCAAACGTTACCTTTTAGAAAAAGGTGTGAACATTGACACAGCAATGTTTGATATCAAGTTTCAACCACCAATGAACTTTGCTTCTTACAGACAAGCAGAAGTAGACAACAACAGAATTTCCACATACACGCAAATAGCAACAGTGCCATTTGTTAGCAAACGTTATGCTCTGTCTAGATTCTTAGGATTAACTCCAGAAGAGATGGCAGAAAACGAAAGAATGTGGAGAGAAGAAAATGATGACTCTATGCAAACTAAACCAACCACTTCAGCAACTGAATTGAGAAGTGCAGGAGTTAGCACAGCAGGTATTCAAGCAGATTTAGATGCGGCGGAACCAGCAGAAGAACCAGGTGATCCTGCAGACAACACAGGCACTCCAACTCCAGCAGGAGATACAGGTGGCACAGGTGGCGGAACGCCAACTCCGGGCCAGTAAGTATAAATAATTTTATGATATTACGTGAACTTTTTTATTACGATCAAATAACAACAGAGCCAGGTGAGCAGAAGCAATACGATGCCACTGCTGATCAGTCTATTATGTCTTTAGACGACACACGTAAAACTAGACTGTCATTGAAACAGATCAACAAAGCAAGAAAAGCCGGTGAATTTCACAAAGACGAACAACAAAAAGAGTTGGACTTTGTGAGACAGATGTACGGCGCCGCTAACCAACCGGAAATGTAATAAATGTCTATTGCTTTTGTATTAGGCAATGGTCTCAGTCGCAAACCAGTTCCCCTAGAACCCTTACAACAGTTTGGCAAAGTGTATGCCTGCAATGCTGTTTACAGAACTTACACACCCAATTACCTAGTGGCAGTGGATGCCAAGATGATCAATGAGATCTGTCTAGCAGGTGCTCAGTTCAATATGCCAGTATGGACCAATCCAAACAGAGCATATAAAAAGTACAAAGGGTTAAACTTCTTCGAACCCAGCCTAGGATGGTCATCAGGACCCACAGCACTGTGGTTAGCATCAAAAAATATGCATCAATTGATATATTTGTTGGGTTTTGACTTCACAGGCACCACTGAGGGCAAACTGAACAACATATATGGCGATACACCCAACTACAAAAAGAATTCAGACACTGCCACCTATCACGGCAATTGGAACCGGCAAACAAGCATTATCCTACAGAAGAATCCACTAAAGAGATATATACGAATAGTACCGGAAGGTACTGATGTTTTTGAGGCTAAAGACCTTAAGAAGTTTACGAATTACAGTGAAATCACTGTACAAGAGTTCAAAAGACGCTATCATTTATAGAATCTGCGTCAAACGGGTCAGTATCGACCCATTATCTACCTGTTTTTTCACCTATCGGTTAAATAATACATGACAGTCTTATCATAAACAGTTAATAGGAGAAAAACAATGTCAGATAAAAGTAAATTCGAGCAAATGCTTGAAAAATTAGTCGCTGACGATAGAACAGCGGCAGAAGAAATTTTCCATGATATCGTTGTGGAAAAATCAAGATCAATCTATGAAGGTCTTTTAGAAAATGATATCAAAGATATCGAAGTAGAAGAAACTTCAAAAGAAGACTCAAAAGAAGAAGAAACAACAGAAGCGTCTAAAGAAGCAAAAGAAGACGAAAAAGTTGAAGAAAAAACTTCAGAAGAGTCAAAAGAAGACGAAGCAGTTGAAGAAGCATCAAAAGACGAAACTTCAAAAGAAGAAGAAACTAAAGAAGAAGAGTCAAAAGATGAAGAAGCAACAGATGAGTCTTTATTAGATATAGAAAATCAAGAAGTAGCACCAGCAGTTGAAGTAGGTGGAGACGCAACAGACGATATGGTTGCTGACATCGAAGCACCAGCAGGTGACATGGACAACGGCGACGACTCTGAAAAAGGTGAAGAAGAAATCGAAGACAGAGTAGTTGACCTAGAAGATGCTATTGATGACCTTAAAGCCGAATTTGAAAAAATGATGGGCGATGAGGACAAAGGCGACGACGCTGAAGGCGACGACGCTGAAGATAACGGTGAAGAAAAAGAAGACGAAGCCGTTGTAGATCAATCAGCAGAGGGAGAAACTGTAGAAGTTGCTCCTGAACTTGGTGAACAACCAGCAGTAGAAACAGCAGAACCTAAAACAGCAAGTGAAGAAATTAGAGAATATGTGAACAAAGTAGGCGTAACGCATACAGATGGTTCAGATAACTCTAAATCACCAGTTGCTGGCAAAAATGATATGGGCGGAACGGCTTCTAACATCGCTAAAGGTGGTGAGGAAACAGGTAGTAAAGCACCTGCTCCAAAAGAAGAAAACGCAGGTAACATTAATGTACCAGGTGGCAAAGCGAAACCTGTTGCGGCACCAAAGGCCAAGACTAGCACAGAAGATGATTCTTCTGCAAAGTCAACTATTGGCAGTTAATAAGGTAGTATAAGGAAAACGGATGTTATCATTACGTGAGACGCTAACTTTCGACCAGGCGGGAATAGTCGTTGAGACTAAGGACGAACACAACGGTAAATCCCTTTACATGAAGGGAATCTGCATTCAGGGAGGTGTTAAAAACGCCAACCAAAGAGTGTATCCTGTTAACGAAATCCAGAGGGCTGTCAGCACACTTAACGATCAAGTCACTGGTGGATACAGTGTTCTCGGCGAAGTTGATCATCCAGAAGGCCTTAATATTAACCTAGATCGTGTATCACACATGGTAAATGAAATGTGGATGGACGGACCGAACGGATACGGAAAAATGAAAATTTTACCAACCCCGATGGGACAACTTGTTAAAACAATGCTGGAAAGCGGAGTTAAACTTGGTGTTTCATCCAGGGGTTCGGGTAATGTTAAAGAAGACGGATCCGGTCAAGTATCAGATTTTGAAATCATCACAGTAGATATCGTTGCACAACCATCGGCGCCAGGAGCATATCCTGAGCCAATATACGAACATCTAATGAATACAAAGGGTGGTTTAAAAGCATTTAACTCAGCAAGGGACACACAGGCACAAAAATATCTAAAAGAACAACTAATAAACATAATTGGAAAACTCCAATCTAAATAGGAGATAAAGAATGTTAGAAGCACTGAAATCACTTTTTGAAACGAACGGAATTTCGGAAGAGATCAGAGCAGAAATAGAATCCGCATGGACCCAGAAGGTTGAAGAAAACAAACTTTCTGCCACTGCTGATCTTCGTAAAGAATTTGCAGAGAAGTATGAACACGACAAAGCAAGTTTGACAGACGCTGTTGATAAAATGGTATCTGAAAGAATCGAAGCAGAAATGGCAGAGTTCGCAGAAGACAAGAAGCAACTTGCAGAAGAAAAAGTTAAGTATGCTACTCAAATCGGTGAACACACTGAAAAGTTAAAAGCATTTGTTTTTGATCAACTTAAAGGCGAAGTTGCTGAACTACACTCAGACCAAAAAGTTATGGCAGAAAATTTTGTTAAACTTGAGGACTTCGTGGTAGAAGCTCTGTCTAAAGAAATTGCAGAATTTCAAAAAGACAAACAAGACGTTGCTGAAACAAAAGTACGTCTTATCAGAGAAGCAAAAGCACATTTTGAAAAAGTTAGAAGTAACTTTGTGAAAAAAGGTGCTGAGAAAGTGTCAGAAGTAGTGGGCAAAACTCTTAAACAAGAGATTAGTTCATTAAAAGAAGACATTGAAGCGGCTCGCAAAAACGACTTTGGTCGCAGACTGTTTGAATCTTATCAACAAGAATATTCACAATCATTCTTGAACGAAAAAGGTGAAACAGCAAAACTTCTTAAAGTAGTGGACGTAGCGAAACTACAGGCGGAAGAAGCGAAGAAGACTGTCGACGAGAAACAAAAAGTAATTGAAGCAAAAGAAAAAGAAATTGCTACAATTAAAGAAGCGGCAGAGAGAAGTGACGTAATCAATGAGTTAGTACAACCATTGAATGCAGAACAAAAAGAAATAATGAACAATCTACTGGAGAGTGTGCAGACGGGTGCTTTACGAAAGCAATTCGAAAAGTACATACCGGCTGTTCTAAACGGTAGGACTCCAGCGAAAAAACAGGCAATAAATGAAGGCACAGAAGTAACAGGCGATAAACAAATTAACATTGTAAACGGCAGTCAATTCAATAGCAACATCGTTGATATTAGAAGACTTGCTGGAATCTAAAACAAAAGGAGAAAATAACAATGTCAGAACTAACAGAAACTCGCTGGCAGGACACAAAGAGTGCGTTATTAGAAGGTCTAACTGGAAATAAAAAAGCAGTTATGGCGGCTACTTTAGAAAATACTAAACAGTATCTTTCAGAGTCAGCAACAGCAGGTGCTACATCTGCCGGTAACGTTGCAACTTTAAACAGAGTGATCCTACCGGTGATCAGACGGGTTATGCCTACTGTGATTGCTAATGAATTGGTTGGAGTACAACCGATGACTGGCCCAGTTGGTCAAATCCACACGTTAAGAGTAAGATATGCAGAAACACAAAACGCGACTATCAACAGCGATGATGTTACAGCGGGCGATGAGGCTTTATCACCATTTAAAATTGGTCAAGCCTATTCAGGTAACACAACAGACTCTAAAGGAGATGCAACAGCATCGAAAGAGGGTACTGGTGGTAGAGCGATGTCAATCCAAATCTTGAAACAAACTGTTGAAGCAAAAAGCAGAAAGTTACAAGCAAGATGGACATTTGAATCTGCTCAAGATGCTCAGGCGCAACAAGGTATTGATGTAGAGGCTGAAATCATGGCGGCATTAGCACAAGAAATTACTGCTGAAATCGACCAAGAAGTAATCAACTCATTAAGATCTTTAGCGGCTGATGAAGAAGCATTCAACCAAGCGGCTGTTTCAGGAACTGCGACTTTCGTAGGCGATGAACACGCGGCGTTGGCTGTTTTAATCAACAGAGTAGCAAACAAAATTGCACAAAGAACAAGAAGAGGCGCAGGAAACTGGGCTGTGGTATCACCACAGGCTTTAACTGTACTTCAATCTGCAACAACTTCAGCGTTCGCAAGAACAACTGAAGGTTCTTTTGAAGCACCAACTAACCAAAAAATGGTTGGAACTTTAAACAGTGCAATGAAAGTATATGTTGACACATATGCGGCAGACGATTCGTCTGTATTGGTAGGATACAAAGGCTCATCTGAAGCAGATGCGGCGGCGTTCTATTGCCCATACATTCCGTTAATGTCTAGCGGTGTTGTGCTTGACCCATCAACTTTTGAACCAGTTGTTTCTTTCATGACTAGATATGGTTATGTAGAGTTAAACAACACAGCATCATCACTTGGTAATGCTGGGGACTACGTTGGTGAAGTTACTATGTCAAACATTTCGTTTGCATAATCAACAGTAAACACTTACATATTAAAGGGGGCTTCGGCCCCCTTTTTTATTGACTTTTTGTTCAGGACTTGACTTTTATACCAAAATGTTGTATAATTATTGAGGAAACACTAACAAGGACTACAATGAAAAGTATTGCAATATTAATATTAACTTTCTTCACAGTGTCGGCTTGTTCTATTAAAGAACCAAGAGTATCATTTGGAAAAAAATGTTCAATGACTGATGACAACATCACTTATTCGTATGTTTGGATCTATGATAAAAACACTGGTCTGCCAGCAGACGAAGAACAGTGTGCGGCACTTCCTAAAAAAGAAGAGAAGTAATCAGATGGACTTAATCCAGCCATTGTTTGTCAACGAAAAAGGCAGAACAGAAACGGCTGGATTGGGCGTCCACAATAGTAGTTTTTCCGAAATCTTAATTAACGATCAGATACAACAAGATGTAGACAAAGGTGTTGACAGTTTCTTGTTGTTTATCACACCACAATATAAAACTTGGACTCCTGATTGGAGTTTTAATCAAAGAATTGTAAATCAAATAAAAACAAAATTTCCTAAAATACAATTAATTGTAGATGTATGTTTGTGTTCTACTTTGCCAGATGGACATTGTAGAGTGATGGATAAACCAGACACTAGTGAAGCATTGTTGATTGATTTGGGTAAGAAATTAGAATCAGCAGGTGCAGACATATTGGCTCCATCAGACATGGGAGATAATACAGTGCAAAATTTAAAAGCAGAAACCAACTGTGAAGTGATGGCATATGTGAAATATCGAAGTGTGTTTTACAGTTCATTCAGAGATCTTGCAGACAGTACCCCAACCACTGAAAGAACATATCAATTGCCTATCAACGGTGATTCAGGAATGACTGCCACAGCAAATAAATTTAAAACACAAAAAGCAGATTATATCCTACTTAAACCAGCACAACACAGTTTGAATGAATTAAGCATGATATCCATCAGCACATATAATCCAGTAGGATTGTATCAAGTGAGTGATGAATACAAAGGATTGCCCACGATAGAGCATCAAATAGAAATTGCTAAAGTGTATCGCAAAGCAGGTGCTAAATTTTTAGTAACATACGGAGCAAGAGACATAATTGGTAAAATTTAATATGGAACACGAAAAAATATTATTAGAATTTCGAGAATACATGGATAGAATACAAGTATGGAAAAACAATCATGGAATATTCATCAACGATATTAAAAAATTAGAAAACACAATGAACAAAATGTATGATGAATACACCACTATTTTAATAGATTACCGTAGAACTAAAAAAGATAGATACCTAGAAGATGCCAATTCTGTGCTCATAGAAGCCATAAACCTAGCAAAAAAGTTCTCAAAAGTTGAACTGATAGCATCACTCAGCAAACGATAAATACCTTTAGTTCAAACGTACTTTGACCTATGTCAAAGACTTATGCAGTAATAAACCCACTGCGTACCGGATAGAACCCGGATAGGACTACTTTATAGGAGAAAAAAAATGGGAAGACCACTTAACAAAAGACTGTTCACAACAGCGGCTGGCGGTGCAACTGCCGGTGCAAATGAAATAAAAGTAAACTTTCACAATGGTGGAGCAGTTGTAGAAGGTACTATTGTCAGACAAAAAGGATCTAAAAAATTCGTAGTTGCTGAAACTGGTGCCACAGATACTGAATTTACGTGTGTATTAAAGACTGGTGTATTACCAGCGGCTTTAAGTGCAGGCGAAATGTCAATATCAGTACAAGGTTCTGATGCAGAAACTTACGGTGTAAGTAAAATTTCAGGACGTACTCTAACACTTGCTAAACCAAGTGCCACAGGTACAAATGCTCTAGACGGCTTGAAACAAGCATGGGGATTTGCCGCGGCGGCGACTGGTTCAGTTAAAGTTGAAGAAGCAGGTGATGACGACGTTGCTAACGCAGATGACGACGACTTCACAGCAGACGCATAATATAAAATACAGTTTAGGGAGTGGCAACACTCCCTAAATTATAAAAAACTATGGCAAAAACAGTTTATTTAGAAAAAGGTGATTACAAAATTAAAGTAGCAGATGCCTCGAATAAAATCGAGTTAGATGCCACAGAAACTTTAGTAAAAGGTAATTTAACAATAGAAGGAACAACTACAACAGTTGAGTCTACTGTTACCACTATCACAGACAATATTATTACTTTGAATTCTGGAGAAACAAGTCCAGGAATAAATGCAGTTAAAAATTATCAAGCAGGAATAGAGATTGATAGAGGAACACTTAATGATGTGGCAATAATTTATGATGAATCTATTGCATGGAACAATCCAAGCACACAAACAGTTTCACAAGGACCAAACTTACAAGGACCTGGTTATGGTTCATACAAAATTTCTTCATCAGACGGCAACGACATTTTAGCATTAAGAGTTGCCAACATCAACAACAACAATGCAATATATTTTGAGCCAGGCGGAACTGGTACTTTAAGATTAGGAGCCAGTATTGCTCCAGCAAACTACATCAGTAGAATGAGTGATGACAATGATATCCCAAATAAAAAATATGTGGATGATGAAATCAATGCTGTTGTAATCGGTGCGGCTTTTCCAAGAATAGTTCAAGGTGATACAGAAGTAAAAATCACAGACAACAGTACATCTGGTCAAACATCAAAAATAGAAGTTACTATTGATGGAACATTATTAGGATTATGGGAGCCAAATAGATTTGAATTGTATCAACAAACAACAGATATTGGTAGTATTAGAATTGAAGGTGATACCATCAGCAGTCTTAATTCAAACCAAGATTTAGAATTGGTAGCACCAGGAACAGGGTCTGTAAGGGCAAATGATTCCTTCGTGATCGGCAATAGACCAAGTGTGCAAGATTCTGCTATAGACCCGTTATATGACGCCAACGGCGTTAAATTGTATGCAAAAACACCATCTGGAGGAGATACAGGATTATATTTTGTAAATACAAATGACATAAGAGGAGAAGTGATCAGCAAGAATAGAGCACTACTTTTTGGATTAATTTTTTAAAGGAGAAACAATGGCAATAACAAACGCAAACGTAAATGGAACACAAGATGTTCTTACAGTACCTGCAGGTAAAAGTTATGCTGTTACATCTATATTGATCACAAATGTTGGTCCAGAAGATGCTACAGGTGGAGAAGATAGTAATTTCACTTTGTATGCAGTGACTGGAGCCTACATTGCAAACCAATCTATGATAGTTAACAATGCATTATTACCGGGAGCAGAAACATTCACACTAGATTCAGAAAAAATAGTGTTGGGTGCTGGAGACGTTATCAAAGTTGCTCAGTCAGGTAATAACAATCTTTCAGTTGTAGTAAGTTACTTGGAGGTGTAATGAGATATTTAAAACGTCAATCAACTAATAAAAGATTATTAAACGGTAAAGGTTTAATATACACTCAGTACGAAACAATTGAAGCACAATCAACAGGTGCATTTTTAGTTCCAAAAGGAACTCAAGTACAACGTCCCACTTCACCCATTGAAGGACAATTGAGATTCAACACAACATTAAGACAACTTGAAGTGTATGAGTCATTAGGCGGTGGCGCTCCAGTATGGAAACAATTTAGATTATCAGAACCACAAAACATTGTAGTACAAAATTTAAGTAATGGTGATGACACAGAAGTAAACTTTGGAATTCTAAATGATGGATTTGGATCAGGATTGGGTTATCCAACTGCGTCAGAAAATGTTTTAGTAATGGTGGAAAACGTTTTACAAATTCCAAACACTAACTACACATTAACACAAAATCCATGTGATGTAAACAGTAATATAGTAAGTGCTGTGGCAAATTACAATTCAACAGGCGTTGGTGCTTATGTTAGTTCAAATGCCGCATTGATTGATTGGCAATCCAAAGGATATCATGTTGGACAAACAGTTGTTGTAACAGGATCTGCCACTAATAACGGAACAAAAACAGTAACAGCAGTAACACCTACTCATTTAAGTGTAAACACTTTGTTGAATACTGAAGCAAACCTTGGTGGTGGAAACACATTTAACATGGACGGAAAAAGTTCTGTAACAGGATTATCTTACCCATCAGGACAATATATTACATTTGGAACAGCAGTTCCAACAGGTAAACCAGTCACTGTTTTACACAACTTTGACAAATAATTCCTTTACCAAATTTCAATAAATACTAAAAAAGGAGTGCTATGGCAGTAACCAATGTAGGTAGAATATCAGGACCATTATTAAAAGAAAATCTTACAAGAACGTCGGATTTGGCTTTTGAAACGGATCTTTTATTCATCGGACACACCAACGGTAGAATAGGTGTCAAGAACTCCGCTCCCACAAGAGATTTTCAAGTAACAGGCAATGCTATCTACAGAGGCGATTTAATTGCCACAAACTCCGCATCAATTGGAAACATTGATATAGACGGTCCAACAAACACATTTTCAACATTGACTGGGCCTATCAACATGAATGCCACTACTAAATTTCAAATGACTGAATTACGCACAGGTAATTTAGCATTTACTAACAGTGGAATAAGAGCATACAATGGTGAGGATATCATATTTCAACCAGGACCTGGTACAGGTAAAATGATTATTCCATCAGACCTAAACACAACAGGAAATATTCATGCTACAGGAGATATTTCTTTTGATGGAAATATTTTTATAGGTGGTGATGGTCCAGAAGATACTTTAAGTTTTAAAGGTGACATTGAATCAGATTTAATTCCTGACGTAACTGGAACTTATGATATAGGTTCTAATGGTCAGCGTTGGGGAGATATGCACGTACAAACCATGACAGGTTTGAATGATATCACAATCGATAACACAATTTCTTTATCAGGTGTTGCTGTTAACTTAGGTATTGAAAATAAATGGTATGTGAGTACCAACGGTACTGATTTATTAGCAGGTAATCACCCTAACTTTGCGTTTGGAACAATACGTCATGCATTGGCATACATTGAAGAAAGCACAGCAGGTCCACATGAACTACACATTTTACCTGGCACATACACAGAACAATTTCCATTAGAAGTACCAGCAAACGTAACTGTAAAAGGTACCGGCATAAGATCAGTTACAATTAAACCAGATGTGCCTAATAGATATCAAGATGCATTTTTAATGAACGATGCGTCTTCCGTTTCTGATTTAAGTATTGTAGATTTTCATTATGATGCAAACACTGATCGTGGTTACGGATTTAGATTTTCTGACAACGCCGGTATTGTTACAAAATCACCATACATACAAAATGTTTCAGTGGTAACACAAGGAGACACACGAACAGCAACTGACCCAAGAGGATTTGATTCAGGAGATGCAGGTAGAGGTGCATTGGTAGATAGCAATGTTTTAGATACAGCATCACCAAGAACATCAATGTTATTCAATATGGTTACATTTATTACTCCGGGTGCAGATGCAGTAACAGTTAAAAACGGATCAAAAATAGAATTTATCAATTGCTTTACTTACTTTGCAAATAGAGGTTTGTATCTACAACACACATTAAATCAATACACGCCAACAGCAGGAAGTTATAATCCTGCAACTGGTGTAATGACTTTAACTATTGGCAACCACTCAATAAGAGTTAACGAAACAATTACTATTGCAGACAACAGTTTAACTTTCACGTGTGCTATGGATGGTCATGCAACAGATCACACTTACCCAAGACCATCAGATCCTTATTCAGTTAAAAAGATTACAATCACAGAAACAACTGCTACATCTATTACTTGTAACGTTGGTATATCAAGCAACGTAACAGCACACCTATTTAAAAGTGCAACTGCAAATGCTGTAACAGAAGGCACAATGAACGAAGCAAGAGTAATTGCAAGTGCAACAATATATGGTAATCAAGGTGTTGTAGCAGATGGAAACGGAAGTTTGGCATATCTAATCAGTCATAATTTTGCTTATGTTGGTTCAGGAAAAAATGTAGAAAATGATGTGGACACTATTGATCAAACTAATGAAGTTGTGACAACAAATAATGCAAGAGTTCATTTTGTAAGTCAAGACCAAGGCGGAGATTTTAGAGTTGGCGATAATTTTATTGTAGATTTAGGAAAAGGTACAACGTCGATAGCAGTGAATGATGGTGAATTAGGTGCGTCAACATTAACAGTTGGTGTACAAGGTAAAGAAACTCTTGTTGATGCTACAAAAATAGATGTACCAAATTTTAGAATTTCAAACAACACAATCCAAACATTAAACAACAGTCTTTCAATAGGTGCTGTTGGATCATCCAATGCTGTAAATTTAACTGCAAATGTTTTGATGCCTAAAGTTGATATCACAGGTAATGCCACAATAGGTGGATCAGGATTAAATTTTGGAAATGATGCTGGAGACACTGTAAATTTTGCAATGGATTTTGAACAAGATTTATTACCAAGTCAAGATACTCAAAGCAATATAGGTAGTGCAACAAAAAATTGGAAAGAAACAAATTCATCAAGAATAACTTTAGATAATATTGATATTCACAATAACACTATTCAAACCACAGACACAAATTCACAATTAGAATTAAGAGCAACCGGTACAGGTAAAGTTAATTTAGGCACTGTTGGATTCAAAACAAATATATCATCTGCATCAGGAGATGTTGCATTTAGTGGAGGAACAACTAACACAATAATCAACTCCACAAGTCATCTATCTCTACCATCAGGAACCACAGCACAAAATCCTAATCAAGGAAATGCTGTAAGGTTTGATTCAAGTATAAATGAATTTGAATTATTTTCAACAGGTAAAATAGCACTGAATGGAATAAAAGATGGTGACCGAGACACTAATATTGATTTAAGCAGTAACAAATTTACTTTTTACACAGCCAATGGATATGCTGGTGAAATAGACGGTGCAGGTAACTTAATTGTACCTAAGTTTGCTAGTCAAGATCAGATTTCAATTAATGGCAACACAATAGGTGTGGGTAGTGCCTCAAATCCACAAGCAGGTTTCACAGCAAACGGAACGGGGAAAGTGGTGCTAGACACTGCTAATCTTGAAGTTTCTGGGGCAACTATTGAGAACAAAGTCGTCAACCAAGATATCACATTCACAGGAACAGGTTTAAAACAAAACAGAACAGTACAATTTGAGTCAACCAACGGATATATAGGACCATTTGGAACAACTGTACAACGTGATGCCACAACTGCTAGACTAGGAGCAATATGGTGGAACTCGGACAGTGGTCTTTTAGAAGTGTATGCTGGAGCAGTGGATGGTTGGGTTTCTTCCATTGGTGTGCAATCTGTCACAGTTACAGACGAAATTGCGGAAGATCTCAATGTGGTTTACAACCTCATATTAAACTAGTATAAATTAACCTTGTACAATATAATACCAAAAGACCGATAAATAATACTAATGCAGAATCCGACCAGATTCAGCAGGACAAACCGTGGTACAACCGACGAAGAACTTATGAATAATGTAAGGTGAAAATCAGGTTGGTGGGACAAGATCCCCGTGCTATAAAGGAGCAAAAACAATGGCTGTAGGTCGAATATCAGGTCAGCTCTTGAAGTCCAATCTTCTGCGTAATGGAGCAGATTTGGCATTCGAGACGAACTTGTTATACATTGATGTTAATAACAACAGGATTGGTGTTAAGACCAGCACTCCTCAATACCCGCTAGATATAAACGGAACAGCACGTACAACAAATGCAGAAGTTACTGGACAAGTAGATGTAGGAAATATCACAGTAACTGGCAACACGATTTCAACAACATCATCTCAACTTAACTTTTCAGCAATAGACGGTATTGTATACAATAACGAAATTCATGTAGATGATCTTATAATCACTAACAATAAAATTGAAGCAACTGATACCAATCAAAACTTTGAGATTGTAACTAGCGGTACAGGTAAAGTAGATATTATAGGTAACACAGAAGTACAAGGAAATATCCACGCAACAGGAAATATTAGAGCAGACGGTAACATCACTATTGGTGATAATGATACAGATTCTATAACAATTAATGCTGATATTACATCAAACATCATACCTGATGCTTCAGACACATACAGTTTAGGAACTGCGGCAAAACGTTGGAATCAAGCATATGCCAACAATTTAACAGTGGACAACCTAGCACTATCAGGAAACATCACTGTACAAGGACTAAACTTAACAGCACGTCCAGGTAAAGTAATATACGTAGCAACCAACGGTGATGACTCTAAATCAGGAACTCACCAAAATGATCCATATGCTTCAATTGAACAAGCATTATCAGTGGCTATTGCTGGAGACCATGTTTACATTTATCCAGGCACATACACAGAAGATTTTCCATTAACTATTCCAACAGGAGTTAGTATAAGAGGTGATGGAATTAGAGCAGTAAAAATTCAACCAAGCAATGCAACAAACAGCAATGATGCTTTTATATTAAATGGTGAAACAACTGTTGAAGATTTAACTATTACAGGTTTTTACTATAACAATTCTGCAAACACAGGACACGCATTTAGATTTAATCCAACAGGTGCAGATGATTCAACAGGATTTCAAGTTACATCTAGGTCACCTTATGTAAGAAACGTAACTGTCATTACACAAGGAACAGTGACAACAGCACAAGATCCTAGAGGATTTGGATCTGCTGATGCTGGAAAAGGTGCATTGTTAGATGGTTCAGTGGCAACTCCTGCATCTAATGAAGCAAGTTGTTTGTTTCAAAATGCAACATTTATTACTCCAGGTGTTGATGCAGTCACACTTACAAATGGTGTAAGAATAGAATGGTTAAACTCATTTACATATTTTGCGGCAAGAAGTATCTATGCTGTTGACGGCACAACTGGTTTTGCTGAAGATGGTAAAACACAATTAAAAGTTGCAGGTTTATCAGGTACGGCAATCCAAGCAGGGCACGTTGTATCATACTACGACACAGACAATGTAACTCTATTAGCATCAGGCACAGTTGAATCTGTAGATGGAGATAAAATTATAATTGATGGGAAATCAACAGGATTTGCAATGCCACCAGAAACAACAGGCAAACAAATTACTGCCAACGGTGATGCAAAATTAGATACGTCTGTTAAAAAGTTTGGTCAATCCAGTTTGCTTTTAGATGGCACAGGAGACAGTGCATCAATAGGAACAACAGCAGACTTTGGATTTGGCACAGGAGATTTTACAATAGAATTTTGGGCATATCCATCACAACTTCAATCCACAACATTATTTGATTTTAGAAACAATGCATCAATAGAATATTCATTGATGTTGTACATGACTAACAACGGTCCAAAACTTTATGTTAATGGAGCAAACGTAATCATAGGAAGTCAAGGTTTTAATCTTAATGTTTGGACACACTTCTCGTTGGTAAGAAGCAGTAACACTGTAACAATGTATGTTGCAGGACAAAATGTTGGATCGGCAACAGTTGCAAATGATTTAGGTGCGGCAAAACCGTGTGTGATGGGTAACAACTATGATGCCAATAATGGTTTTATTGGAAACATGGACGACTTTATAATTTATAAAGGTTCAGCAATACGTTCAGGAAACTTTACTCCACCAACAACAGAAGCAATTGGAAATCCAGACACAGTATTAGTAGGCAGATTTAATGGACCAAATTTATCAACTTCATTTTTAGATACTAACATACCAATTCAAGACATTAGAACATCAGCAGGAGCAACAGCAACAAACTTTACTCTAGTTGATTACACAGACTTTGGAGCAGAAGTAAGATCAATTGCATCTGCATCTATCTACGGAACATTTGGTGCTGTGGGTGATGGTGTTGGCGTAAAAATGTATTTGATTTCACACAACTTTGCTTACATTGGAAACGATTACGAAGTCGATAACGATGCAACAACAGTGGTTCAAGCCAACGAAGTTGTTACAAATAATAATGCAAAAATTTATTATTCATCAGTTGACCATAAAGGTGATTTTAGAGTTGGTGATCAATTTTATGTTAATCAAGAAACAGGACAAGTTGCGTTTACATCAGCATCACTTAATATAGATGTTGATCAAGCATTAACATTTACATCAGGACCTAACGTTACAGTTATATCAGGAGATAAAATTGAAACAGGAAATGTTCAAATATCTGGAAATAATATTACAACAACATCAGGAGATTTAAACATTGATTCATTTAATAATCAAATCAATTTTGTTGACGATGTAAACATTACTGGAAATTTAGATATCACAGGAGATATTACAATAGGTGGAAATGTTACAATAGGTGATGAAACAACAGATTCAATTAATATTACAGCAGGTATTAGTTCTGATATTATTCCTGCACTAGATAATACTTATAATGTTGGTTCATCTACAAAAAGATGGAACACAATATTTGCCAATGAAGCACAAATAGACAGTGTAAACATTAAAGGAAATTTAATTCAAAGTAATAATACAAATGCTGATTTAGATTTAAGATCAAGTGGAACTGGTGGAGTAAGAGTTGAAAACTTCTCAGTATCAGGGGATACGATCACAAACGATTCAGGAGACTTCACAATTAATCCTGCTTCAGGTGTGTTCAGAGTTGACGGTACTGGATCTGTTAGAATTCCAACAGGTACAACTGCTCAGAGACCAGGTTCTGCATCAGCAGGTATGATGAGATACAACACAGATGATTCAGTGTTTGAAGGATATAATGGAACAAACTGGTTGGCATTATCTGGTGTTTATGACTTAGACAAAGACACATATATCACTGCTGAGGCTACACCGGGTGCAGATGATGACACAATTAGATTTTATGCTGGTGGAGTTTTGGTGGCAAATGTTAATCCAACAAGGTTTGATGTCACATCTTTACAGGTAGATGACATTACAATCAGTGGAAATACGGTCACAACCACAGGAACTGACCAAGATTTGATCCTGAATGCTCAAGGAAATGGTAGTATCAGAATTGAAGACTTCAAGTTTGAAGGAAATGCGATAACTAATATTATATCTAGTCCGTTTGTATTAAAAACAACTGGAACGGGATATATTGATGTGTCAGATTCTGGTGGGTTTGTACTTCCGGTTGGAACAACAGCAAACAGACCGATTACGCCTATAATAGGTATGATACGTTACAACACCGCAGATCAACGTGTTGAACTGTATGATGGTAATGCTTGGGGTTCAATCGCAGGTTCATCGGGTGCTGTAAGTATTATTGACGCAACAGAAATAGCAGTGGAATATGCACTAGCATTAGGATAGGAAAAATATGGCAACAAATTTTAGAAACTCTGTAACAAAAAGTGTAGGAACTGTGACTACGGCTGTATACGAAGCCGCACCAGGATCATACACAACAATCATTGGAATGGTTTTAGCAAACTTGACAGAATCAGTTGTAGAAGCCAGTGTAACATTGACAGCAACTCCGGATTCAGTTACAGGATTTATTGTAAAAGATGTTTTAATTGCACCAAACTCTAGTTTACGTGTATTGAACTCAGGAGAAAAATTAATTGTGGCAAGTCAAAACAGTTTAAATGTAAAATCAAACATCAACGACTCATTAGATTGTGTGTTGAGTTACGTGGAGATAACATAAGATGTCAAATACAGTTGGACAGGATACTTCCGTATATCTTCAAAATGGTATCAAAGACAGATACTTTTATGGATTACGAAGAACCGACGAAGGAACTTTATTCATCGGTAAAGTTGACCAACTAGGGTTTAACGATCCTGTGGCAATAAACAATCCAGGAAATATTGATGACAACTTTAAAGAGTTTGATCAAGGTTATGATTTTTATGAAGGTAGAGATTTGAATCATGCCAAACCATTTAAAAATTTAAGATACGAACAATTTAGATGGGATGATGTAAATTTAAATTATTATATTAATTCAGAAGGTGAACTAGTTGTAAGAATAAACAGTAACGTTGGTGATGGAGCAATAACGTATCCACAGACTGACGAATCCGTAACTGTAGAACAAACTGTATTCACTTTGGATAAAACAAATTACTTAATGGATAGTAATGAAATAACATTCGATAGAGGATAAAGTAGGAGGAAAAAACGAATGACACGACAACTTATAAACACTGGTATTATCCCAAATGACGGTCAAGGAGATTCGTTAAGGGACGCTGGTGGAAAAATGAATAACAATTTTCAAGAATTGTATACAGCTCTTGGAAATGGAACAGCCTTAACAATAGTCAACAATAATTTGATTACTGCCACAGGTGCTAACAAAATTACTTTTTTATATTCAACTCTAGCAGAATTACCAGATGCGGCAACGTATCATGGAATGTTTGCTCATGTACACGGTGAGAACGCTTCCTACTACGCTCACGCAGGTGCTTGGGTAAAAATTGCAGATGCGAATAAATCTTTCGGAATGTTTTCAGATGTTGACTTAACAGCAACACCAACCAACGGACAAGCATTAGTTTATGATTCAGGTTCACAAACTTGGAAACCAGGAACTATATCCGGTGGCGGCGGTGGCGGCGGTGGTGCAACTGCATTTCTTGGACTAACAGATACTCCAGCAACTTATTCAGGACTATCAGGTGGTTTTTTACAAGTTAATGGCACTGCTGATGGCTTAACAATTGTTGCGGCATTTTCAATTGACAAACTTTCAGATGTTGACACAACAACTAGTGCTCCATCTTCAGGACAAGTTTTAAAATGGAATGGAACAAAATGGGCGCCAGCAGATGATTCAACATCAGGTGGTGGAGCCGCAGATGCAGGCACACTAGATGGATTAGACAGCACATACTTTTTAAATTATAACAACTTAAACAACAAACCTACAGTTCCATCTTCAATATTAACATTGACAGATACTCCAGCAACTTTTTCAGGTCAAGCAGGAAAAACTGTTAAAGTAAATGCAGGTGCAACAGCATTAGAATTTGTAACAGATTCAGGTGGTGGAGCAAGTACTCTTAATGATTTAACTGATGTAACAATATCAACACCAGCTCAAGGTGATGTATTGTATTACAACGGAACAGGCTGGGTGAAACAGAACGGTCCAACAATGAGATGGGACGTTGGAGCCTCAGGTTCATCCAATTACACTTTTACAGGTCCAGGATTTGCAAGTACAACAAATGATCCTGTGCTATATTTGATGAGAGGACACTCTTACATTTTTGTAAATTCAACAGGTGCTAGTCACCCATTTGAATTTAGAGTATCAAATGGTGGAGCAGAATACACAGCAGGAATAAGTGGTTCCAAAACAGGAACGCAAGTTTTAGAAGTTCCTATGGATGCACCAAGCACACTTTATTATCAATGTACTATCCATTCAGGAATGGGTAACACAATCAACATAGTGAGTTAATAGATAATGGCACAAGTATTTGGCGTAGGCATAGACGAATTACAAAAGACACTCGCAAACAATAGATATTTCTATGGATTGCGTAGAACAGATGCAGGCGAATTATACATGGTGAAATCAGATTTATTAAGACTAGAAGATGGAGTACAATTGAATAGACCAGGAAATATTGATGAAAACTACAACAATTGGAGTAGAGGAGAAGACTTCTTTGAAGGTAGAGATCAACAACATAGAAAAAATTTCCCGAATTTAGTGTACGAACAGTACAAATGGGATGGTAGAAACCTGTTTTATTATGTGAATAAAGAAGGGGAATTAGTATTAAAAGTTAACGAGGCTCACACATATCCAGGATATGTGGAACCTTATAATGGATAAGGAAATAAATACATATAGGAATTAATTCATGGCAGATTTTCGAATAGATAGAATTAGATTTAGATGGAGAGGCGATTGGTCAGCCAACACTCTTTACGTAAAAGATGATGTATTAAGATACGGTGCAAAAGTATTTGTATGTGTTGAAGTACACACATCAGACACAAACTTTTATAACGACTTAAACAACTCAGTTCCAAGATGGTCTCAAATGATGGACGGTCAAAGTTGGACTGGTGCATGGGCACCTTCAACGTTTTACAAAATTGGTGAATTGGTTAAAGTTGGTGGTCTAATTTACAAATGTATTGAAGGACACATTTCAAATTCAGATGCGGCAAACGGAGTACTAGGTGACGAATTAAAATGGGTTTACTTTGCACGTGGAGAAGATTGGCAAAGTATTTGGCAACCTGCTACACTTTACAATGTTGACCAAACAGTAATTTACGGTGGATCAATTTGGAAATGTAACACAGCACACACTTCAGGAACTGCAGATGATGGATTACAATTCAATGCGGCATTTTGGGATCAATATTCAAGATCAGACAACTTTAGAAACGATTGGACATCAAACACTTTATACTATCCAGATGATATTGTGTATTATGGTGGTACAGTTTACAGATGTAAAACTGGACACAGATCAGCAACTTCAAACAAATTTATAAATCCTACTGCTTCATATGGTGGTGCGTCAGGAACAGGATTCCAATTCTTTATTTTTAAAACTGGAACAACTTACAATCTGAAAATTACAAACGGTGGATCAACTTATCTTGCTACAGAACAATTTACAATTTTAGGAACAGCATTAGGTGGATCAACTCCAGCCAATGATGCAGTAATCACTATCAGTACAATAAACAGTGGTGCAATAGCAACAGCATCAGTAGATGGTGTAGCAAATGATTCTACTGATGGTTTAGAAGCAAACAGTGGACAATGGGAAACTGTATTCACAGGAATAAGATACAGAGGAGATTACGCTGTTGGAGAAAGATATTCAGCAGGAGAACTAGTAAGATGGTCTCCGGGTATGTGGCAAGTAACATCAGGACACTGGGCAACAAATGAACAAATGGTTGAAGGTAATTTCAATTTATGGGTGCCAGGTTTAGAATTTGAAGCATTATGGAATATTTCTCAATACTATCAAAAAGGTGACGTTGTACTTTACGGCGGTTACACATATGTTGCACTATTAAGTAACGTTGGTGTTACACCTGCAGTTACAGACGGAACAAACACTTGGGAATTACAAATTGTTGGATACACATTCAAAGGCGAATGGAAAGAAACTTATCTAGTTAATAATGCAATTGAACCTTTTCCATACAAAACTGGAGATGTTGTAAGAGCAGGTGGTGATTTATACATTGCTGTAACAGATAATGCAAGTGTAGATCCTAGCACAAGAGATGTTTATGATGCAGGAACAGATAGTCCTTTCCCATGGCAATTACTTGTAACAGGTTATGCTTACAAAGGTCCTTGGAAAGAAACTAATTTAGGTGGCGTATCAGGCGAACAAACATATTTCCCTGGAGATGTTGTTACAGTTGCTGGTACACTTTACAAATGTATTTTAAAACATGAAGCAAATTCATCAGATGCTAAACCACCATTAGATTTTGAATCAGAAAATGTTGGTCCTTATTGGGTATTATTAGCAACAGGACACACTCCAAACGTATTGGAATATCCTGGAGATATTAAAACACAAAACGAAGATTCAACAAGATTAAGAATTGGTTTAGGTACACCAGGACAACTATTAAAAGTAGGTTCAAATGATATTCCTTTCTGGGAAGATTTTGATGTAACACCAAAAGTTTATTATGTTTCACCAGACGGTGAAGACCTTGATTCAAGAGGAACGCAATTAGCGGCTCCTTTTAAAACAATTAAATTTGCTTGTGATTTTATTAATGGCGATTTATCTGCAAGATCACCTGCAACAGTAATGGTTAAAACAGGATTATATCAAGAAGTTTTACCTATCACTGTGCCAAGAGATGTGGCACTTGTAGGAGATGAATTAAGAAGTACTGAAGTTAAACCAGCGGCAGGTTATGAAACTGGTTACAATATGTTCCTTGTAAATAATGGCTCAGGCATAAGAAATATGTCTTTAAGTGGATTAACAGGATCATTAGGACCAGTCAACGAATACGGAACAAAAAGACCAACAGGTGGTGCTTTTGTTTCATTGAATCCTGGTTCAGGAGCATCAGATGCCGCGGCTTGGATTACAACACGATCTTGTTATGTACAAAATGTATCAACATTTGGATCAGGATGTGTAGGTTTAAAAGTAGATGGAGATTTACACAATGGCGGTAACAAATCAATTGTAGCCAATGACTTTACACAGGTTATTGATAACGGTATTGGTTTCTGGGTTAACGGTGAAGGTAAAGCAGAACTTGTATCTGTGTTCACTTACTATTGTCACATAGGTTATCTAGCAACTGCGGGTGGTAAAGCAAGAGCAACAAACGGAAACAACTCTTATGGAGATTGGGGATCAGTTGCAGAAGGTGTAACACCTACTGAAACACCTATTACAGCAAAATTCAATAACAGAACTCAAGAAGCTCAAGTGGATGCAGTTTACAATGATGAAAACGAAATATTTGCTTTTGCTTATGATCATGCAGGACAAGATTACACATCTGCTAATATTACAATATCAGGTTCAGGTCAAGGTGCAACAGCATCAATTAATTATGAAAACACTAGAGACGGTGCCGTAAATAAAATTAGAATATTAGGTCCTGGAGATTCAACTCCAGCAGGTGGTTCCGCTTATACAAGTAAATCAGGGCCAGCAATATCAGGTACTGCTACTAGTATAAAATTAAATGCACAATTCCAAGGAACAACAGCCCAAACAGTTGGACAAAGACTTTATATTTGGGAAGGTACTGGTAGAGGACAATACGGAATTATTGATTCTTTCAATGAAGTTACAAAAGAATGTACAGTTAAAAAAGAATTTGATAACACACCAGGGTTCCAACACTTTTTAGGTGGATTTGCAATTGAAAAAGAATTAGATCCATCAACAAAATATTTTATTGAACCAAGAATAACTTTCAGTGAACCACCATACTCTAGTTCAACAGCGTCTATTCCATTAAATGGAGAATACGTATTAGGTGCTTCAAGAAGAGTTACAAACACAAACGTAACTGTATTATTAGGTAATGGTAGAGGATTAAGATCAGTTGATTCTACTAACTGGACTGTTGCAAACAGTGTACCAACACAAAACTGGAACAGTTTAGAAGGCGGTGCTAATAACTTTATGGCAACTTCAAGTGCAGGTGGTGTAGCAAGATCACAAGACGGTGCTAACTGGAGTGACATATCAGGCAACATAGGTGCTGATATTTTCAGAGGTTGTGCATGGGAAAATGTATCTGCAAAATGGGTTGTAGTTTCAGAAACAGGTGTTGTATACACATCAGGTGACGAAGGAAACACATGGACGTCAGTTCAAGTTGAACCATACGATGGATCAACAGCAGTGTTTTCAAAAATTGCGGCTGGTAATGGTTTAATTATTATAGGTAACGACTTTGGTCAAACTTGGGAATCAGTAGACGGCGGTACAACATGGGAGTTGGCGGCTAATATAGGTGGTGATAGATATCTATTACAAAAATTAACTTTCACAGGAGATAAGTTTATAGCATCAGTACAAGATTCACCATTTGATGATTCAACATCAGTGAACAAATTTTTTGTATCAAATGCGAATGCGGCACAAAGTTCAACAAGTGCTATCACAGTTTGGACTGAATCAGAAACACCTCCACACTCAGGACCATACATGAAAGTAACAAGTTCACAAGGAACTTTTGTTGCTATAACTGGAAATGGTGAAGTAGCATATTCATATGATGCAGTAAGTTGGAAACAATTAACAACATTAACAGGAACCTTTACAGGTATAATAGGCGGCAGAAATGCTGGAGGTTATTTTGTTCCAATAAAACAAGGAACAATAACAAATTTAACTGTACTTAAAAAAGGTGCTCCACCTTTAGCAAGAGTCATAACAAATGCAGGAAAAGTTTCTAAAGTACAATTATTAGACACAGGATCAGGTTATTCAACAGCACCAACAATCACAATCAGTGACAACGTGAATGTGTTAGACGTGGCAGTTGAAGCAAGAATAGCCAGCGGTGTATTAAGTCAACCAACGTTCACAAACAGAGGTACAGGATTTATAAATGTAAGTGCAACTGTTACAGGTGACGGTTTTGCTGATGAATTCCAATTAGGAAAAGTTGTACAAATAAAAGATTTATCAAGAGAACCTGGACCAGGTGACTTGTTGTACATCAATGGTATTCAAGATCAAATTTACAGAGTAACACAGATTACAAACGTTGCAGGCGTGGCTCCAAATCTTACAGCAACATTTAGAATTTCACCGAGTTTAAAATCTAACGAATCTCCAGTGCATGAAAATACAATGACAATTAGACAACAGTATTCACAAATTAGATTAACTGGACACGATTTCTTAGATATTGGAACTGGAGGAGTAACAACAACTAACTATCCAGAACTTTATACTAATGCTGGATTTACAGACGGTTACGAATCACAATATGCTAGAGAAACTTCTGACAATGGCGGTGGTAGAGTTTTCTACACATCAACTGACCAAGATGGTAACTTCCGTGTTGGTGAATTATTTGAAGTTGAACAGGCAACTGGTATTGTAACACTAAACGCAGACTTATTCAACTTATCAGGACTTTCAGAATTAGCATTAGGTGGTGTTGTACTAGGTGGTACAGAAGTTGTAATTAGAGAATTTTCAACTGATCCTACAATGTCAGCAAATTCAGACAATGTTGTACCAACACAAAAAGCGATTGTAACTTATATTGGTTCAAGAGTTTCAGGTGGTGGTGCTAACTTGAACGTTTCAGGTTTTAGAGCAGGACAAATTAAAGTAAGAAATAAAGAAATATTTAATGAAGCATTTCCAGAAACAGGACAAATTGTTATAGACAGAATTGCTAATTTAAATGGTGGATTTTCAGGCTCATTGTTAGCATTGAACTTTTTCACTGGCGGTGTAGCAAGTACAGAATTAAATGAAGGAGATCCGGCTAGTGCTATTGATAGTTCTAACGGATATGGTCAATAATGATAAATAACTACAATAAGAGGATATATTAACCCATGGCTGAGTTTAAATTAGGTAGAATACGTTTTGTTTGGAAAGGTGCTTGGTATACAAGTGCCCTTTATTCAGTAGATGATGTTGTAAGATATGGTGGTAGAACATACATTTGTATAGTAAACCACACGTCTGACGCAGAATTCCAAGTAGATTTAACAGCGGCAAATTGGGCATTGATGTCCGATGGTCAAGAATGGAAAGGTGACTGGGGAGTAAACACAACATACAAACCAAATGATGTTGTAAAATACGGTGGTTACATTTATATTTGTAACACAGGTCACACTTCAAATGCAGATGTTAACATTGGACTAGAAGGCGACATTGCAAAATGGGATCTTTTCATTGAAGGTTTTGATTACAAAACAGACTGGGCAATAAGCACAAGATACAAAGTAAACGATTTAGTAAGATACGGTGCAACTGTATATCTTTGTACAACAGAACACACATCAGCGGCAACATTGGCTGATGGTTTAGAATTAGATATTGCAAAATGGGAAGTGTTTGCAAAAGGATTTAACTGGTTAAACACTTGGGCAATAAGCACAAGATACAAACCAAATGACACAGTAAGATATGGTGGACAACTTTATGTTTGTATCACTGGACACACTTCAGCAGGCACAGTAGCATCAGGTTTAGAAAATGATCAAGCAAAATGGCAATACCTACACAAAGGTATTGAATATTTAGGTGTTTGGGTAACAGCAACAAGATACAAAGTTAATGATGTTGTTAAGTATGGTGCTAACTTATGGATTGCAACAGCGTCACATACAGCAGGTGCATCATTGGCGGCTGACGAAGCCAACTGGGACATTTTTATTCCAGGTTTAGAATTTGAAGATTCGTGGAGTTCATCTACACAATACCAACCAGGTGACATTGTTACTTACGGAGGTTACCAATACGTTGGATTAAGAAATAACTTAAACAAAGTTCCATCAACAGAAACTGCTGATTGGGATTTATTTGTTACAGGTTTCAGTTTAAAAGGAGATTACAACAACGCAACTGCTTACAAAACAGGAGATGTTGTTAGAGTTGGTGGTACAACTTACATTGCTATCGCTGACACAACAGGAAATAGACCACCAAGTGTACTACACTGGGATAAACTAAACGAAGGTTTATACTGGAAAGGTACTTGGGGCAATGCGGCTGTTTATGACAAAGGCGATATTGTAAGAGGATCAGTAAACACAGACACTTCTTACATTTGTATTACAGCACACACTTCAAACAATGTTGGACCAGCAACAATTAATCAACCAGATTATGCACCAGGGGCTGGTGTTGACACATCTGTTTGGCAATTGTTAGCAGGTGGACCAGAAAATGATGTGTTATCAGCAGAAGGTGATATTTTAATTTACGGTGCTTCAGGACCAGCAAGATTACCGATTGGTGCTTCAGGACAAGCACTTGTTGTTAATGCGGCAGGTACATTACCTGAATGGGGATTTGTTGGACAAGTAGATCAAGTTTACTATGTAGGTCCAGGCGGTGTTGATACTCCGGCTCCAAATGCTGGTGTTACACTAGACAGTCCATTTAAAAATGTAAGATATGCACTTCATCAAATTGATCAAGGACCAAGAAATCCACAAGGTGTAAACTTATTAAACAGAAACAAAGCATTCATACAAGATGAAGTTATTGCTTGGATTAATGTTCAAATTGCTGGTAATATTTCACCATTCACAAACGCATTTACATACGATGCAGTGAAATGTAGAAGAGATATAGGTATTCTTATTGATGCTACAATTAATGATTTGAAAAAAGGCGGAAATGTTCAATCAAGAAAAGCGGCTTTACAATATTTCACACCAGCAGGTGCGTCATACGTAACTGGACAAGTAGCAGAAACTTCAGCGGCAATTGTTAGAGCGGCATACATTGCTCAACAAGTGGTTGTGAATTCAACAGGATATACACCATCACAAGGTACAACACTTCAAGTATCTGATTTGACTAAGGTAGCAGAATCAACAGTTGTTGCAGACATAGAAACATTAATGACATTGTCATCAAATGCAATTACGGCTGGTAACATCAACAGTGTTCCTGCAAAATTATCACCTCAAATAACTTTAAATGTTAAAACAGGTACGTATTATGAAATACTTCCAATGTATGTACCAAGAAATTGTGCTGTGGTTGGAGATGAATTAAGATCAACTAACATCAGACCGGCGGCTTCAGTGGTTGCAAATGGTGATGTTGCATACAGTTTACAAGGTATTCAACGTTTAGAAGCAATCATCAGTGATGTTGTTCAAAACAATGCTGTTACAGTAACACCATCAGGTGGTATAATAACAACTCCAACTGGTGCAAGTTTAGGTTACCAAGGTGCTGGTTTAATTGAAGGTACAGGAACAGTTAACACAACAGCGTCTGCTTCAGGAACAGGTGCTACATTTACATTGACAACAAACGCATTTGGTTTCGTTACAGGATTAACTGTATTGGCTCCAGGACAAAATTATGTAGTAGGTGAAACAGTTACTATTCCTTCAACAGAAACAATTAACAATCCAAGTACTGGTGACACAGCGATTGGTGAAACAATCACATTCCAAGTGTTAACAGTAACATCAGGAAACACAGTTACACAAAACACAGCAGTGCCGGCAGGTAGTGCGGCGGCAGGTACAGCGGCGGCGGCAATTGTTGACAATGTTGAGAAATACATTGACTTTAAAATTAATGCCAACGGTACAGAGCCAGCAATAACGGGTTCAAACGTGGCAGAAACAACTGCTGGTTACACAGATGCACGTCTAAGATTATTAGCCAACAGAGACTTTATGGCTAAAGAGTGTGCAGAATTTGTGAAAAGAGCAAATCCAGGTTATGTGTTTGGTCAAAACGACTGTGAAGACGATATTAAAGATTACGTAGACGGAGTTATTCACGATTTAGAGTACACAGGAAACTATGCATCATTAAAAGGTGCCAAATGGTATGTGAATGCTGTACAAGGTTCAACAACTTCAGACATGTTCTACATGAGACAAGCAACAGGTTTAAGAAATGCCACTGTACAAGGACTAACAGGTTCATTGGGAGCGGCAAACAGTTATGGAACAAAACGTCCATCAGCGGGTGCTTTTGTTTCTCTTGATCCAGGATATGGTCCAACTGATACTAAAACATGGATTGCAACTACAACTGCTGGTACACAACAGTTTACACCAGGAACAGGAACAACTTATGATCCTGCAACAGGATTAACTGAATTAGCAATTGGTACACACAAATTACAACCAGGTGAAACTGTTAGACTTACAACAGCAGGTATAACATTTAGTTGTACTCAAGACGGCAACGTTTCTCAGATTGGATATCCTAGAGCATCTGACCCGGCGGCAGGTAAAGAATTAACAGTTTTATCAGTAACTACGACATCAATCACTGTAAATGTTGGAGCAAGTCCAGGAGGACAACAATATCCTCACACATTTGTTAGTGCAACTGCAAACTCAGTACAAGAAGAAACAATAACTAGAGCAGGTGGAAGATCACCATACATCCAAAACGTTACAACATTTGGAACAGGTGCTGTAGGACAAAAAATTGACGGAGATTTACACGCAGGTGGTAATGACTCTATGGTATCAAATGACTTTACGCAAGTAATATCAGATGGTATTGGTGCATGGATTACAAATTTAGGAAGAGCAGAACTTGTATCTGTGTTCTCATACTACGGACACATTGGATACCTTGCAGAGACAGGTGGAAAAATACGTGCTACAAACGGTAACTCATCATATGGTGATTTTGGTTGTGTGGCAGAAGGTGTTGATCCAACTGAAGTTCCTGTAACAGGTAAAGTTAACAACAGATCAACTGACGCATTAGTAGATGCTGTATTCACAGACGGTGAACAAATACTTGCACTTGAATATGGAAATGCAGGTAGAGAATATTCAAATGCTACTGTAACAATTACAGGTGATGGTTTTGGATTAAACGGTGTTGCGGCAACTTACAATACAGGCGGAGTATACAAAATTAGATTAACAGAAACTCCTGCTTCTGATCCATCAGATTTAGGTGGTAAAGGTTTTGTAACTACTACAAACTCAGGACAAACAGGTACAACAACACAAATTACTTTAGCGGCGGCAGATTCAGCGGCAAGTGGAGTTTATGTTGGAATGGCTTTATTTGTAACAGAAGGTAAAGGTGCTGGACAGTACGGTTACATTGACACTTACAATTCATCTAGTAAAATTGCAACAATTAAAAAATTCTCAGATGACTCAGCAGGTTGGGACACATTAGGTGGCAAAGCAGTTGAGGCAACACTAGATTCAACAACAATTTACGAAATTACTCCAAGAGTAGTAATAGGTGCTCCAGATAACGATGGTTCAACTGCGGCAAGACAAGCAGTTGCTAGAGCAGTTGTTACAGGAGAAGTAATTTCAAGTGTTAGAATATTAGATTGTGGTGCTTCTTATACAAGTGCACCAACTGTAACATTTACGGATCCAAACAACACTACAGAAGCGCCTGTACAAGCATACATCGGCGATGGTGTTTTAGGTCAACCAACATTTGTTGCAAGAGGTTCAGATTATGTAACTGCTTCTGCTACAATTACAGAGCAAGGTTTACAAGCAACTGTTACAGCAATTACTAAGGCATCACCTGCAGTAGTAACAGCAGTAGGACACAACTACAACACGAATGACAAAGTTAAATTTGATGGCATTCTTGGAATGGTAGAATTGAATACTGGTGTGTACTATTATGTTAAAGTTTTAACAGTAGACACATTTGAAATTTATGCAGACTACGAAATGACAACTGCAATTGATTCAACTGGATACACAACATATCTAAGTGGTGGTACAGCAGAATTATTTGGTGGATTTAGAGATGATTATCAAACAGGAAAATATATTGCTGTTGAAAATTTAACTTCAATTCCAAGAGCAGGATCAAACATTGAGTTTGGACATTTACCAGGACAATATTTCAAACTGGTTGCTGTTAATCAACAACTTGGAACACAAACTCCATTCACAGGATTATTACAAGTTTCACCAGATATTAAATCTTATGAAGCACCAGAACATGGACAATCTTTAGAATTAAGAATCAGATACTCACAAGTTAGATTAACAGGACATGACTTCTTGGATATTGGAACAGGTAACTTTGCAAGTACAAACTACCCTGGTTTACCTGGACAGAATCCAATTCCTGCAAATGAAACTGTTGAAGGTGGTGGAGGAAGAGTATTCTTTACTTCTACAGACCAAGACGGTAACTTTAGAGTAGGAGATTTATTCTCTGTAGAACAAGCAACTGGTATTGCTTCATTGAATGCTGATGCATTTAACATATCAGGACTACAAGAATTACAGTTGGGTGATTTAGCATTAGGTGGAACAAGTGCTTCTATCAATGAATTCTCAACTGATGGTACAATGGCGGCTAATTCAGACGCAATTGTTCCGACACAGAGAGCAATTAGAACATATATCGCTTCACAAATTGGTGGTGGTGCTAGTTCGCTCAATGTTAACTTGATTACTGCAGGACTAGTGGTAATTACTGGTAATACGATAAGTACAAGTAACAACGTAGGGATCAATTTCCAAAGCGTCACTAACTTCACAAAAGGAGTTACTGGTGTACCGATTGCGATGAACTACTTAATACATAGTTAAAGGAGAAAAAACGATGGCTTCAGGAAGAATAGGAAAAGCAGATCTTTTAGCCGCTACTAATACGACTGTATACACAACGCCTGCTGACACTTTTACGGTGGCAACGGTATCGTTTTGTAACAGAGGTAACCAAGCGGTTACAGTTAGATTAGCGGTGGCAGATACGGCTACACCGGATAACTCAGAATATGTTGAATATGAAACAGAAATTTTGAGTCATGGTGTGTTAGAAAGAACTGGTTTAGTACTGTCAGCAACGCAATTATTGGTAGCACATTCAAGTGCAACTAACGTAAGTGCAGTTGTAAGCGGTATTGAAACAAGTACAGCATAATTTTAAGGTAAATTATATAAATAGTATAAAGAGTACTAATAAAGGAAACAAAGACAATGGGAAGATACATATCAACAACTGGAACTGCTGGCGTAGTCACTAAACAAGTGGCGACAACTTACCAAGCAGTGGTAAATGATAGAATCTTAGCAGATAGTGCCGCGAGCACTTTCACAATCACGTTACCTCTAAATGCTTCTTTGTTGATCAATGACACAATTCAAATCATTGATGCAACTTCGAACTTTGGAACTAACGCGGTTACAGTTGCTAGGAACGGTTCACTAATTCAAGGTTCAGCAGACGACTTAACAATGGACTTAAATGGTGCAATCGCAACTTTGATTTACACTGGTCCGACTTATGGTTGGATAATTGGTGCTGTATAATTTTTTATAATTTTATTATATTAAATTTACATCATTAAACACTTGGAGAAACAAAAACAATGGCGAGTTTAAAATCATTACTTGGAACTAAACAGGACGCTTTCGTCTCGGTTGAGGAATCTAATCTAGAAAAAGGACGTATCTACGTCTACACACCTGGAACTAACTATTCTAGAATGTGGTGCGGATTTTGTTTCCACCCAGATGTAGCAGGTACTGCCATAGTAGAAATATGGGGTGCAGGTGGATCAGGTGCAGAAATGTGCTGTTGTGGTTTTGGATTACCAGGCAACGCAGGTGCGTATGTCAAAAAACAAATTTCAATGTCTCCAGGAGATTATGTATGCGGATGTTTAGGACAAAGTTGTGGTAACTCCGACGCATTATGTTTCAGAGGTTGTTCAGAAGCCTCTCATGCAAGATTTTGTATAGCAAGTAACGAAACGTGTGCTTGTGCAGAAGGTGGAAAAGGTGGAATAACTTATTGTTCTACTAACTCATCTTTCTATTGTTGTTACAGAGCAAACGGTTTCTGTGTAACAAGAACAGATAACGATAACTGCGGAATTATTTGTAATCAATGCGACGGTTCATGGTGTGCTCAAGCATACGGTGGACAAGAAAATAAATGTGGAAGAATTTCATGTGTATCAGCATTTGGTTGTTATCCATCATGTATTTGTATGTTCCATCATCATATACCTACTCCATCAGGAATGGGTTCAAAAGAAGGTAGAATGATCACTTACACAAATGATGACAATAATGGAACACAGAATTGGTCAGGTATGGGACACTATCACCATTTAGCGAATTTAGGTTCAGGAAGATTTCCAACAGGCGGTGTGCCTTGGGGAAGTTGTTGGGACGGTGGAAGAACTTGCGGATGTTATCAAAACGATGGTTGTATACCTCAGATGCCGATTGGTACAGGAGGAAGAGGACCTAACCCATGTCCAGGTGTTAGAGATCACGCAATCAGAGGTGGACACGGAGGAGTGCGAATTAAATTCGTAAGTTAATTTTATGGCTAGTCTAACAACATTACTTCAAACCAAATACGATTTTTCAGTAGGAAATGAAACTAACCTTGAAAAAGGTAGAATTTATCAATATTACCCAGGTACATCAAGAGGTACAAACTTTAGATGTCACGTATGTTTTATAGCACCATCAGATGGCACAGCAGAAATAGAAGTATGGGGTGCTGGTGGATCAGGTGCTAAGATGTGTTGTTGCGGTGGAGGAATTCCAGGTAACCCAGGTGGTTATGCAAAGAAAACAATCACAATGGTTGAAGGTTGTTACATTTGTGCAATAATTGGTTTATCGTGTGGTAACTCAGATAATTTATGTTTTAGAGGCTGTTCAGAGCCAACACAAATATGTTGGTTTGGAAATGGCGGTGCAGATGGATGTATATGTGCTCAAGGTGGAATTGGTGGAAGAACTTGGTGTTCAACTGGTAGTTCAATTTATTGTTGTGCGGTAGCGGCAAACTATTGTAACACACAAGGCGGTGATTCATATTGCGGTATTGTTTGTAACTTTATGGATTCTGCGGCTTGTCCTCAGTTCTGTGCTTTTGCTTATGGCGGAGACACAAACTGTTATGGCGGTTTCAGTTGTCACTATTTCAGAGGATGTCAACCAAACTGTAACTGTAGACAAGTTCCAGTTAATAGATTCCCACCAGGAATGATTTCAACACTAGGCGGAGAAGTACACTACACAATGGATTCAGACTCAGGAAGATCACAATGGTCAGGAATGGGTGGATGGATGTATGCCTCACATGGTTTCAATTTAGCAACACGTAACCCTACAACAGGCGGTCCTTACACTGGTTGTTGGGAAGGTAATAGAAGTTGTGGTTGTTACGATATGCAAGGTTGTAACACTTTCTATCCAGCAGGTATTGGTGGACAAGGTCCAACACCTTGTGATGGCGTAAGAGATCACGCTCACAGAGGTGGACATGGATTAGTTAGAATTAAATTTATATCAACAACAAATGATTACGATTTGGATGCGGCACCGTAGGTCAACTAGATAGGATAAATATTATTATGGCAAGTTTAAAAGGATTATTAACTACTAGAAACCCAGCAGAGATGATTGAAAACAATCTCGAAACTGGTTACATTTATTCATACACATCAGGTACAAACTACACAAAATTTTGCAACGGTATTTGTTGGACAGCAAACGTTGATGGCGTAGCAACTATCGAAGTTTGGGGTGCTGGCGGATCAGGTTCAAGAATGTGTTGTTGTGGAGACGGATTACCAGGAAATGCTGGTGCATACGTTCAAAAGAAAATTACAGTACAAGCAGGTGATACAATGACTGGTCAAACAGGACACAGTTGTTACGCTCACCCACTATGTCACTCAGGATGTTCAGAACAATCAGACGTTTGTTGGGTAACAGCCGCAAACGGTAATGGCTGTATTTGTTCAAGAGGTGGTTATGGTGGTAAATCTATGTGTACAACAGGAAGTTCATTATTTTGTTGTTACAGAGCACAAGGTTTCTGTTATACAAAATGCAACAATGACAACTGCGGAACAGTATGTAACGTATGTGAAGGTCACTGGTGTTCATTAGGATACGGCGGAGATACTGGCAAGAACTGTTGCGGACAGTTTTCATGTGCTAGTTTCTTTGGATGTTGTCCACACTGTAAGTGTAGATTCCAACAACACGTGGCTACACCGGCAGGATTATTTTCAGAAGAAGGATCATTAATTACGTTCCAAAAAGAATCAGATGGAACGCCAATGTCACAATGGTCAGGAAACCAACTATTTCAGTGGTATGCGGCACTTAACTTGGCAACAAAAACACCAAGACAAGGTAACCCAGATGCACACTGTTGGAGATCAACAAGATCTTGCGGATGTTATGAGATGCAAGGTTGTAACAATTATCTACCTGTGGGAGCAGGTGGGCTATCACCTAACCCATGTCCAGATGTAAGAGATCACGGAATTAGAGGTGGATTTGGTGGAGTAAGAATCAAGTTTGTTCCATCAAGTTAATAGTAATTTGATAAATAAAAGTATAAGAGGATAAAAAAATGGCAATAGAAAAAGCATTCAAAATAGCAATACCAAATGAACCATACGTGAACGACTTTTCTGATGGTACAGAACAAGACGCAGTTTACAATGGTGAAAGATATCTTAAGTTTCAATACAACGCAACTACAGGCGTAATTGTTAATGTTATTGGCGGTGGTGACACTGAAGAAGAAATGGTTGCTAATGAAGGTCCTGTAATGGAAGGTCATCTTCCAGGAGTTATAGATGCAGATGCGGCTCCTCTACACGCGGCAATGATTCACAGAACTTATGATTCAGGTGAAAAAGCAGATTATTCAGAAGACTTAGGCACAACAGATTCAGAAGGTGCCGCAGAAACTTGGGAACACGTATGGAACAACAACATGGGTTTACTTGCACAAATTTGGAATTTAGAAACAATCAAATATGTTGACAATGCAATAGTAA
>Ga0181399_1000016_pt1 | contig 50594 bp, 63 predicted proteins | sample 22SPOviralmetaG_FD_130128 | JGI IMG/M metagenome (GOLD analysis project Ga0181399, IMG submission 130128) | Marine viral communities from the oligotrophic San Pedro Time Series (SPOT) site, San Pedro Channel, CA, USA - 22 SPOT_SRF_2011-05-21 | ecosystem: Environmental > Aquatic > Marine > Strait...
AGCTTTAGATTTAATATAGTAAGCTTATCTAATATTTCTCCGTTTGATACTTCTATTTTCATCTTTTAACTATAGTAGGTGTAATCATTACTCCATACATTTTGATCCCAGATCTTATATTTAGTCCTGAACCTATTAAGTAAGTACGGTAGACTTATTTGATCTTGAACTGACCATATACAATTATGGTAAAACCACTCTTTCATTAAATTATACTCTCTATTCTTTACAATATTTTTAGAGTATATAAAAACAGTACACTCTATAAGAAGATTGTCATTCCACTTCTCATCCTGAAGATAATGACTTAACTGTTCTGCCATTAATTCTCCTTTATATCTATCCAGTAAGTACTCATCTTCCTTTAGCATCTGTTCTAAAACAAATGTAACCTCTTGTTGTACAGAGGACCTACCTGAGTGTTTAAAGAAACATGCATCATTACCTATACATTGATCTACCATCTTCTCAATAGCTTTAGGAGAGGTTAGTGACTGATTAGAGTCCATCCATATATAGTAATCATACCCTGGGTTGTCTTCCCATGCTAACATTTTAGGAATCTTAGCACGTAATCTAGGATGCATTGCTAACTCTCTAGCAGAGTGTGTGGTCTCATCTATTCTATTAAATACTATCTCGTACTTAGAAGATTGCTGATCTATCCATTTACTCCATAATTGGCCTGGAAAATTTGCACTTGTTACTAAAACCTTCATTTTTTAAGATAGTCTTTTAACATTTGTTTATAATCCTGTTTCCATGCAGGCACTAAATGTATATCACCTGTAGGTACTTTACCAGCTTTACGCTGTGATTCTACATGAGCACTGTGACGTTTAATGATATCAGGTCTTGATCCATCATCTGTACCCATACCGGATTGATGATAACCTCTACCTCCCCACATATAAAACCACGAAGCTTCACTGTCTGGTAGCATAGCTTCTACTACACCACCTAACTTGTGTATCTTTCCAGTTAATGTCATGTCACCACCAGCATTTTCTAATGGACTCTTACCTATTCTTTCCCATACATCTTTACTATACACAATACCGGAGTTACCTACACCACTTATAGAAGTGATAGATGGTTCGTTATAGTATATACCTGTTCTCCAGTGAATAATATTAGTATCATCCTTCCAGTGTCTAGCTATATTGTTGAGGTGATTAGGTAAGGCCACATCATCATCATCCCAAACAGCAATGAGAGGACCTTGACATCTTTCAATAGCATAGTTCTCTTTCTCTCCTATTAGAGGAAATGTGGTATCAAGATTGTATATCTTTACTTGTGGGTGAGAGTAGTGTAACTTTTGAAGAGGATAGTCATTAACTATTACTAGTTCACACTTATCTTTTGGATAGTCCTGAATAAGGAAGCTATGTAAGGCTTCTACTAATAAATCTGTTCTTCCGTAAGTTATACACTTGCAGGAAATGAAAGGCAGATCGTTGTCTTCTATGACATAAGCTGCTTCTGTTCCTGATATTATATCGTAAGCCATTACCAAACATGTATTACATCAAATGGAGATAAGAGTAAAACTTCTTGATCATCGGTAAGAGGTATCAAGTGTGCATCTTTTAATTTACCTGGATCTACTAAGACCTCATCTCCTGGTTTGAAATGTGTTACTAAATCTCCGACATCATAAACTAAAAGCTTAGACATCTTTTTTAACATTTCTCTCTGTAGAGCTTCTTTAGTGTTAGCATCTACTTCAAGTTTACTTTTCTTTCTTTCAGGTACGTGTACATATACACGATTACCTAAGAGTCTTTTATATGGTTTCTTACTCATAATTCTATATTAGTTAGTTTCTCAAATCTTTCTTTATCATCTCCTGATAAATATGCCTCAGTTTGAAATACCTGTGTCTTCTTCTTTGTCCCAATCACCTTATTGTTCTTAGGATTAATGTTAGGTACCTCTTGTATACGTTCATGCATATCATCTAACAACACTACAATAGTATCAGTAGACATCTGTACAGATCTTATAACCTTATCAAGGTTAATGCTGTCTGTGAACTCAGTAAATTCTTGTGGGTCTGTTCCCTCCACTGCTTCTTTTCTTTTATAAAAGAATTGGTTTCTAGTATAACTCATATTTTTTTAATAGTTTGGTTCTACGTTGGTTTATTATATCATATTTGTACATATCTGATTCAACATCAGCATGTTCATCTAACGTCAAAAGTATAATATTTTCCTCATCCATCCTAATCTTGGGATATTTATTTTTAGGTAGTATATGATGGAAGAAAGCACTTGATGCTTCTTTTCCTAGATACGTACCACTGATCTCAGACCGGTGTGGTCTCTTTTTCCATATCTTTGTAAAAAATAAATGATCTTCATTAGGTGAAGGTTTCCCCTTAGACTTATTAGATCTAAGGGTTCTCCTCCTCATAGCTGGTTGAGTAGTAGTACCAGCTAATGGTTTTCTTGGCTTGTGCCTAAAACAATATTCACTTTCACTTTTTGCACCACAAACTTTACAGTTCATCAGTATCAAAAAGTTGTGGTGTTACTTCTTGTGGTTTTACCACTTCTATCTGACTAATCATATCTGTCATCTCTACTATGGGAGACTCTTCTTCTTCTTCAGGCATCTCTTCACCTTTGATAGCTGTAATGATCTTCATACGTAGCTCATTGTAGAACTTTTGATCATTACGTACCATGTCTTTAAACTCTTCAAGATCATGCTTAACACCATCGACTGTCATAGTCTTACCATACTTTCTACCTAACTCATAGTCATTAAGTAGCTGCATCATCTCACCAACCTTATCAATACCTACACCATATAGGACCTCAAAGTCTGATAGTATGTAAGGAGGAGTCATCTTGTTCTTGATAGCTCTAACCTTAGTAATGTTACCATACACCTGACCAGCATCTTTAGCTAGTGATCTACTAACTTCTATTCTTGCATCTGAATAGAACTTAAGTGCATGTCCACCCTGAGTAGTTGTAGGGTTACCAAACATAACTCCTATCTTTTCTCTGTACTGAGACACTACAATGACACAAGTGTTAGTGTTATGACACATAGACTTAATCTTAGGGTATGCACTACTGTTTAGTCTTGCTTTTTTACCAATTGCATGTTCTCCTACAGCTCCATCTAGTACTGCTTTAGGTATAAGTGATGAGTCTGAATCGATAATGATTAGATCTACCTCACCGGTTTGCATTAGTTCTACTGCAATGTTGAAACCTTCTTCACCGCAGGATGGTTGTGCAATCATCATAGTCTCTGTGTCTACACCTAGAGCTTTAAAGTAATTTGTATCAACAGCATGCTCGCCATCAATATATACCACCCTACCTCCTTGTGCTTGACAACTAGCTACAGCATGTCCACATATAGTAGACTTACCTGTACCTTCCCAGCCCATGAGTTCATACATCTTACCTCTCACAAATCCTCCTACGCCTAATGTCTTCCAGTCAAAACCAATTGATCCTGTACTGAATGTATCATACGTCCCCTCAGATTTACCTTCTAATGATAATACAGTTCCCTTACCGTATTGTTTGTTTAATCTTTCTAGTGCATCTTCAAAAGTGTTTGCACCATCTGTCGCTTTTTGTGACTTCTTTGCCATATTTAATTGTTTAAATGTTATGTGTAAATATACGAAATTTATGTGATATTGCTGATAAAAAAAGCCCTGGATTTACATCCAAGGCTCTTCTTCAACAATTAAAAAAACAGAACAGAAATACTTAATTCAAATAATCATGAGAAACCACAAAGGGTCCTCTTTCTAGGGTTGATTGTTTTTAAAGTGGACCCTTCCACCTCTTTCAGATCCAAATATACAATTAGTATACGGACAAACCTAAACAATTCTAACCTTATCGATGAACTTTTTTAACTAAGTTAGTTAGCCTTCGCAGCTTGCACACTCTAAAATGTCACGTGCAAACGCTTGAGCTGAACTCTGACTGAACTGATAATATAGTGTTTTAACTCCCTGTTCGTGAGCAAATAGATACAATTGATTGATATCTTTTGCTGGTACACTAGGATCAATCATCAAGTTTAAACTCTGTGACTGATCTATGAACTTCTGACGTGAAGCAGCTTGGATCACTATCTCCTTTGGACTAATTTCTATAAAAGACTTGAAAACTTTCTTAGTAGGGAAGTTTAGATGTTGCACTGAACCGTCCTTCTTTAATATACTTTCCCAGGTCTCTTTGTTATTCAACTGATACTTCTCTAACTCTTCTATAAGAAATGGATTCTTATATACAGTCTTAGACTTTGCAAGATCCTTAACGAAGTAGTTAGATTTGATAGGCTCAATACCCATAGATACTGCACCGTGTATAAATGAACTAGACTTAGTTGGTGCTATAGCCATTAATGTGGTGTTAGCATAACCTTCTCTAATTGATTTATATCCTTTTGCATCGTGTAACCATCGAGATGCTTCTTCCGTCCGCTCTTTAATAGTTTTAAAGATCTTAGTGTTAATCATCTTGGCCTCCATGGATTCAAACTCTATCAACTTTGATTGTAAATAGGAATGATATCCTAGTGCCCCTACACCAATTGCTCTATGTTGTGAAGCAAATCTCCAGGCTCTCTTCATACCGGCCATGTACTCAGCTTTCTGTATGAATTCATCCATCACTGCATTTAAGAAATGTGTGTACACCTCTATTGCATCTGTCTCTACTATCTCATCCCAATGTAATAAGTTGATAGATCCTAAACAACAAACAAAACTATTAAAGCTGTCTGTTGGTAGTTGTATCTCTGAGCATAGATTAGATGCTGTGATCTTGTATCCTAAGTTCTTATATGGTGTGTTGTTGTTTGAATTGTCATAGAACATAATATATGGAAATCCAAACTCATTCCTGTGTTGAATGATCTTGGCCCATGTCTTACGTTTGTCTTTACTTCCTGCTTTCATGGATTTTAACCATGCATCTGTAACAGTAACACCATATTGTAGATTCTGTATAGGGTTACCTTCAGTACCTATGTCTAGAAACTCATCTATGTCCTTGTGCTCTACTGGTAGATAAACTGCACAGGCACCACGTCTAGCTTCAGATTGTTTACAAACATCCACCACTGTGTTATATATTCTTGCATAGTGTATAGGACCATCTGCCAATCCTCCAGTACTAATACTTGTTCCTCTTGGTCTAATGTTACCAAGGAATGCACTTGTACCTCCTCCATATTTAGACATCATACCCACTTCACGTCCAGCATTTAATATGCTATCTAGTGTATCATCTACATTAGATCCATAACAACTGATCGGTAGTCCCTTTCTCTTACCAAAGTTTATCCAAACTGGTGTAGATAGACTATAGAAACCTCTTGCCATGTAGCTTTCAAACTTAGCAGCAAAACCAGGCATCTTTAAATACTTTTCAGCTACGTTAGCTATGTCCCTGATTCTTTGCTCCGGCTCCTCATCTATATACCCTCTGGATAAGAACTGTCTACTGTCTTTATTAAGCCAGTAATATCTTGTATATTCCATAATTAAAATAAATCGTCTTCTGTTATACTTTTGCTTTTCTTATTGTAATCCACGGACTTCTTGTAAAAGAAATCTCCCTCCTTAGTAGAAGTTATTTCTATATCAAACCATTTTGTTGACTCTAATAAATTGTCATCAACTTCAAACAATGGGTCCATACCAATCTTTCTCAGTGAATTGTTAAATCTGTTCATTATAAAATGTTGTATAGTTTCCTTTGGAAGAAACCATAGTTCACCCTTCTCAAATATCCAGTCAAGTATACCACACTCTGCTATATAAGCTTTCTTACACGCAGAATATATTAGTTCCTTAAACTCATCATTGAACCAATCTGGGTTCTCTTTCTTTATAATGTTAATGATCTCAGCTCCAAAGTTACCATGTATTTCTTCTTCTTTACTAGTCGCCTCAACAACATTAGATATACCCTTAAGTACATTCCGATCTTTGTTAAAGCTCATCATAATTAGAAACTGACTAAACAGGCTTACGTGTTCTATAAATAAAGAGAACAGTAAAACAGATTTAGTATACATTTTGTCGTCTTTAGAGCGTGCACCATTTAGATACTTCTTTAAGTACTTAATTCTATTAGCTATAGCTGGCACCTCTACTACATTCTCGAACTCCTTCTCTAAACCAAGTATACGCAACAGTCTTGCATATGCATCTTTATGTCTAACCTCAGACTCTGCAAATGTAAATCCTACATCACCTATTTCTGTAATTGGCATACGTTTATACAAATCACCCCAAAATGTTTTAACGTTTACTTCTATCTGTGCTATAGCAAGCATAGTTTTTTTGATAACATCACGTTCTTGATCACTAATTGTAATCTTGAAGTCTTGTATATCTTCAGTAAAGTTAAACTCTGTGTCAATCCAATAAGAATGTCTAATTGCATCCTTATAAGCTAACAGCTGTGGGTATTCGTAGGGAAGTATATTTACTCTAGGTTTGAAAATGTTCTTATTCATGTTGTAGGGGTTTACCATTAATATTTAATCCAATTGATTGTAATCTTTGTTCCAACTCAAACTCTACTTTCAGTATCATCATAAGTTTTTCTTCGATCTCTGCATGAATAACTCTAGCTACCCAAGGCATAATGTCAGACAAATTGCTCTGCACTCTAGGAATTCCACGTACTGTAGAAACTTCTTTAAGTCTAAATCCTTCTATAGTAGAAAGGTCATCCATTACGTTATTCATAAACGCAACAACTTGAGGTACATCAATACCTAGTCCTGGCCCATCAATGATGAGATGCCATACTCCGTTAAATTCTTCAATTGTTCTCATAGTGGATGTTTATATCGTGTGTGCAAGTTGTACACCACCCACCTGGAGATCGAATAGGATCGCCTTGATTAAGAAGAGTCAAAGCCTCATCTTTATTAATCAATTCTGCGGCTAGCAAATCTAAAACAATTTTAGCTAATGACCTAACTTTTTTCTTTGGTTTTTTCATCTTTCTTAGGTTTTAATTTGTTATCAAGAATTTCAATGGCCTTAAATATAGCTTTATGCTCAGCCTTCTTACGTGTGTTGTAAGGAACGCTAGCTCCACCCTCACTGTATGGGTGTCCCAGGTGCCAAACAAAACCTACTTCATCTTGATACACAACGTTTATATAAATCTCATGCTCGTCAAATACATCTAGTAAACCTCGTGGGGATTCTTTGATCATTGTAGCTAACTTATCATCGTCTATCTGTTGAGCTTTAACAAACTCTTTGAACTCCTCTGGCATATCATCATCTACTGTCTTTAGTAGATTGTTCAAGAACCAAGCCTGCACCTCTTTAGTTGAGTGGGGGTTCTTGTTTAATAATTTAATTATTTGCTGTTTCATTTTCTTTGTTTTTAATTTCCATCATGTTTAATATCTCTGTGGCTTCGTCCCATCCACTCCAAACCTCCATGTCATCTGACCATTCTATTCCTAGTTTCTTTTCCCAAAACTCTACAAGATCCGGTGTTTTATTAAACACTCTATACTGAAGACTGATCTCATCTTTGTGTAAGCCGTTCTTCATTATCTTGATTACTTTAGGAAACATCTTTTGAAAACCAGGAGATGTAGTAGAATATTTACCGGCTTTAATTAATTTAAAATCTCTCTTCCACTTGTCATCAAGCTTATAAATCAGAATCACATAGCCTTCAGGATAATCATAGTCTTCTATAATTTTGCTGGTCCTTTGATACTCAGCATCTAGAAACTCCCTGAAGTAACTCATGTCTTCCGGCTTAAAGAGAAGGTAAATTACATTATTTTCACCATAATCTAACTCTCGGTCCATGTCCAGTTGGTATGCATTAATAAACCCAAGAAGGCGTAGTGCCCCCTTAGGTATATTCAATGTTGGAACCATAAAGATAGTGGTTATTGTTTTTTTCATCTTAAAATTGCTGTTCCATTATTATTTAAGTTTTCTTTTGAAATATTCCATATATTATTTTCATGAGCCCATTTAAGATCCTCTATAAGATCTTTCACACCAGGATACTTTCTACCCTTGTGTTCAAATCCATTATATGCATCATATAAATTAGCACTACTAACTTCATAAAGCAATGGTCTAAAGTAGTTTGCACTATCACAAACCAAGAATATAGGTTCTAAGACAGTGTAATCAACATGTTCTCTAAACATCCACTCTGCTGCTCTCATATAAAGATAGGCTTGAATATAAGCTCTTCTATACAAATAGTATTCCTCATAGAAGTTCTCAACATTCCATGTACATTTTAAATCATACACTTGAATTGTCATTTCTTCATGATCTACTATAACACGGTCCATCATAGATTTAAACTGATGGCCATCCACAGCATAGTCTTCTACCTGCATTTGATCTTTGACATCATATCTTTGACTTGTTACACAGTTAACTACATGCTTAACGTTAGGGTCAGTCTTTAGTGTTTCTATGATTCTTTCAGCTGTAGCTACTTGTTGTGTGTCCACCACAGTTAAGTTCTTAGAACGCACCTGACGTATCTCATTATAGTATAGTTCTGCATCAGAACCTATAAACTTCTTGAGCACTTGCTCAAACTTAATCTTAAAAGATGATAGTGTGTATGCTTCCTCTGCTAGCTCTGTAAAGCTACGAGATATGTTACCTGACTCATCTGTAGAATCTAGTGTTACTTCATACAAACGCTCCACAAACTCTAACATAAGTCCTGTAGGAATGTATGCAACTGTTGACATAAAGAACTTGTCATCAAATAGCTCTGGCTCCCATAGCATAGTTTCTACTAGTCTACCTAAGTTTGCAGCTACAGAGTCTTTCTCTTTAACGTCTTCATTTAATATATGTTTTCTGTGATATTTCTTTCTGTCCATTGAAAAGTCCTTCAATGAGCTAGAACTATCCAGCATCACAGCTCTGTATAGTTCTTCTGTTTTTGTTGTCCCTTGTATCATTATTTCTGTTTAAATTTCTTTAATTGTATTTCGAGTTTGGTTTTCTCATCATGACATGATTTACAAAGCACCTGTAGATTATCCTGTTCACAGAATAATGTTTCTACAAATCCCGGTAAGTCGTCATATGATCTTAGGCTTCCTGCTTGTTCGATATGATCAACATTAACTTGATCACTTTTGTACCATTTACTGCATTTTTTGCATTGATACTCCCACTTTTGTCGCTTGTTCTTGGATTTACTAATCCTTCTAGCAAGTTTTTTACATTCAGCAATAGGTTTCCACCATCTACTCTTCTGTCTTAAAGCACTTCTGATCATAGACCAGAAAGCTGCTTCTGTCATAGTACCAGCATTTCGTGTGCGTGGTACTCTTGGTTTTTTAACTGCCATGTTGTTGTTTTTAATTAGTGATGTCCCAAATATAATAAATAAATGAGACATCACCTTAATTAAAACTACTCTATTGCACTTACTCTGTCACTAATTGTGTCTTTCATTTTGCTAAGACTAGCAACAACATCTTTAATTTCAGTATAAGTTGTATGAGGTATATTAAACTCATGTTTACTTACCTCAGTAGTAAAGCCTTCTTTGGCTTTCTCCTCTAGATTATCAAGCTCTCTAATAGCGTAACCTTCATCCAATTGTAGAGTATCAAACCTCAAGTCATGTAATATACTTGTGGCCTCTTCTCTTGGTACAGTCATAATTGGAAGATACTCATAGCATCTACCTTTATGTTCACCAATACCAACAACTTTCATTGGATTAATTAGAACTAGAACAGATTGATCACCACATCCTACATAGTGTATTTGATCAGAAGTAAAGTGTAAACCAGCTGCAGCACAATCCTGTGTTGACCAGTTACACTCTTCCTTAGGCATGTTAACAGGCTTACCAATTCTGATGTCAAACGTCTTAGTCCAATCATCAGTGAATCTGTTCTCATGTCTATTAGGTAAATCAAGATACAACTCTGTAAGATTACCTATCTTCTCACCATACTCAATAGGAACTTCGTAACTATTCTCATATGGTTCGCACTCTATATAGCACTCTTCATAATCATCCCACTCTTCTTCAATTAACTCGGTTTTGGTTTCATACAGACCGTTCTTGTGAACAATCTTGTATTCACCTTCCTCCATAAAGACAGTGTAGTCATCCGGATCATTACCCCATACAGCTTTCACCTTATTATATGTATTAGATATAAAGTGTACAAGCTCTGGACTACCGTGTAACGTTACTACATTACGCAATGCTACAAAGAACCCTTGCTTAGTTATTCTGAAACTGTTTTCATGCAGGAACCTATATAGTTCATTAGCTACCTCAGCTCTTGGATTCAGACAACACCACATAAAGAAGTTCTTTAGAGATTGATACTCATCATCTTTATCACAAAGCTCTTGTAGTGAATTGTATTCACTGCGGTTCTGCTTGATTCTATATACCACTTCAATAAACTTCTCTACTAACAAACCAGGTAGAGTTCTGTTAGTGCCTGATAGATAACAACTGTCACCTTCTCTTCTAAAGTCATCAAGTTCAACTAGTGCATCGATACCTATTTGCATAGCTTTATTTCTTTCGATATCTCTACGTTGTTGTTCTTTCTGGTCAGCAACTTCGCTAGTCATCATAATGCATTCCAGTTGTTGTTCTGTTGTTGCATTCTGTGCAGAATCAAAGTCACACTCATTAGCGTCAGTTTTAGTAAACATTTTACCATCACTTAGTACTACAGTTAGCTGATCGTTAACTAACTTAATCTTACGAATGTCTATGGATGAAGAATTATCTTCACCCATAACATCATCTAGCTTTTTAGCTATTACTCTGTCGATAGAATTTTCTACCCTTCCCTTGAACCAATCAAGAGACATAAATTTACTGCTCATACTTATTTATTTATTTATTATTAATTATTAAAATATTGATTCTCTTACTAGCTCATCAGTAACAGGTTCTAAATCTTCTGTTTCATCTGTTATAGTAATATAGTGCTCAAGTTCTACTTTCTGTTTGTAATATTTCATCATGTCTACAAGTACAGACACCTGCATCTTGTTATCTTCATCATTATTCGCTGTATGAAATCTACGGAGTAGAATATCTAACCAAGGTATAGTATTAGTTATTAATTCTTCCATAGCTAAGAACTCTGGATAAATTTTCATATCATATAGATCATGTTTATCTGCAACAGCATACATAGCTTCATAGAGTCTTTTCTCACGGTCACCCCACCCATGGCTTCTGTAATGTTTGTCTCTATAGATCGCCAAGTTGTTCAACTTAATAGAAAGATCGCTAGAAGCTTTCTTTATTGTTGTGTTCCTATGCTCAAAGATATCTGAATACTTATTAATAAACGTATCTATCTTTGCTGAGGTTACAATCCTCTTGAACGTTTTAGTTTTCCCTTTCATGAATTCTTCATATGATATTAAATTATGTATTTCTAGTTTTTCTATTTGACCTTTTTCTCTAGGAGATAAAGTAATAAGTTTGGTAGTGTCGTGATTTATATGTTTGTATAATGCATCTAAATCAAGAAAGTTCTCATGTTCAGTATAAATAAAATACTTACCACCTTTCATTAGTCTCTTTAGGTCATATATATTAGACTCAAACTTACAGTTTCTACCATCGTTATATCTAAGAAGATCAACGGCTTGTTTACAACTCATCTCACCTGATACTTTACGTCTTCCAGAGTCACCTTTTAATCCAGGCTTATTTGATTTGTTCTGTATCTTTTTCTTCTTTCTAGCATCTAAAAAGTCTTGAGGGACTACCATAGAGTCTAGATCTATCCAATCTTCAGTAATTAGATTAATAAGAGTCTTAAAGTCAGCTATCTTAAGAGGCCATTGATCTTTTGGTTCGCTAGTTAATTTAAGAACCCTTTCCCAGGTTATAGGGTCAAGAGTCGATGAAGCAAACATAGGAATCTCGTCTGTCTTAATTTTAACAAGCATCACATCATTAGAATGTTGAGACCTTAAATAGTCTTTCATTACACCACCAACTCGATCTGCATAGTAATAAACTGTCAAAGGCTGAGGTGATGAATTATATCTACTTGCAGCTCCAATAAGTCTACCTATGCTCCAGTTACTTACATATGTTTTATCAGCATTATGTAATTTACTATTTTTCATCGTAAACTTCACATTGAAGCAGTTGAGCCAATGGTCTTTAACGTTATACAAATCTTCAAACGTCATAGAATTAAGACCAACCATATCTGGTTTTACAATTGTCTTGTTAGAATACTTAATTAACTCACTGATGTTCAAATTTGAACCTAGGTGTTTAATGTATCTTTCTTTATTGTTATAATATTCATATAAAGACTTCAGGTCTGTCCCTGTTTCAACACTTTCGTTATACTTGTCTACAAAGTGATTAGCTACGTCCTGAATTCTTGACTTAATAACCTCTTTGGCCTCAGGTGTATATCTAAGAGCTTCTCTATTTGGTGTTGGGAATAAATTATCAGTAAGACTAAACCGAAGACCAAGAGGCATTCTGATTCTATCCATGTCTAACTTAGACCAATCAATAGGATAATAAACATTATCTAAACAAGCATGCATCTCAGTTTCATTACATAGCTCTGAGAACTGATAGTATTCACTTCTATGTATAACAAAATTGTTATCTATATCCTCTACATCAAAGTACACGTTTTCAAAGTAACATAGTTGCTCTTTAATTTTAGTCTTGAAGTCATGCTGGTCCCAAGATTTAACAGGTATAATAACTTTAACACCATTACGCTCAGAAGTTGGCTTAGAGTACAAAAGGTCAATAGTATTTACTTCCTCTCCTTCGTACATCATGTATTTACGCTCCATACCATGTTTTCTAGCTATAAAATAAAAGCTAGAACAGTAGGCTAGTGGTGCTTTGAATCCTAGACCCATCATACCAAGCTCATTTGCACTGTCACGCTTGGTTGACTTACCATATTTACTAATGATGTTCTCTACATCTTGATGGTTCAGACCTATTCCGAAATCTTCAACACTAAACTCCCATCCTGTATCTACTACACGTAGAGATACTACGATAGGATCTGTTACACCAGCTCTTCTGTGGCTGTCTAGTGCGTTACTTGCACACTCTCGTACAGCAGAACCAATCTCATCAGAATATAGATTCTTACTCAACATCTGCATTAAGATCTGAGCTGACTCCATGTCTAACGACATCTTAGTACTGCTTTCTGTTTCTCCAACCTGGAGAACTTTCGCTTCCTTTTGTTTTTTAATTATCATTTTACTTATTTATTAATTATTAATTGTTTTTATTCTGTAAACATTTTTATAGTTAAAGTCCATCTTCTCTACTTGATCATCTTCTCTAGGCATTCTAAACTCGTACTCTTTCCAGGTATAGGAAGCATTAGTAGAGGTTCTGGTTCTTGTAGGAACCTTACATCTTACTGCAATATATCTATTTCTTGGTTGACCGTTAGGCAGTTTACTGTTCCAGCCATTTGCTGAGTACTGATGTTTCGTAGCACTTAATCTAGGTGTTTCCATAAGTTTAAATACTACTAATTCTGCTCCTTTGTTAGTTAGCACAACATCATCTTTTTTGAGTTGACTAAAATCTGTAATTAAATCCTGTTCTATATTCATAATTGTTGTTTTAAAATGGTGGTTCAGCATCTTTAAGCCATTCGATACTAAATCCATTGTTTTGCATTAATAATTGATCTATTTTACTAAATACTCCTTCAGAGTCCCAATCTATACCTTTGTATGATGCACTGGCTGGGTGCGATACAACAAAGGAGTGTGAGAATATTCCCATATACTTTTGGTACTTGCCTGCGTCTTTACCTAGAAACACAACAGGAAGGCCTAGTGGTACAATTACATTCTCAAATAAATATTTAATAAAGGGTTCCCATATCTCTATGTGAGAACCAGCTTTATTCTTTTCTACAGTCAAAGAAGCATTTAGTAGTAGCACTCCTTGCTCAGCTAGATAACTAAGGTCAGGTGTAGGGTCATAACTAAGGTTAAGACCTTTGTGAAACTCAGTTTCAAAAGCTTTATACAATTGCTTCAGTGAAGGTTGAAGGTATTCAGTAACTGAACAGCTCATCATGAGTCCATCAGCTACCGGTAACCCATTCTTAAACGTATGATATGGAGACATTCCCATCATCACAAACTTAAGATCGTCCATAGGTGTAAGCATAAATGCTTTCCACACATTACTAGAGAGAGGAGCTACCTGCTTCCCTCTCTTACTTTCTTTCTTCAGGTGTGCATACAACAAGTCACACTCTTCGCTCTCTACGAAGGGCTTCATCTTTGCATGCCAAGAAGGATGAAAGTTTTGTTTAAATTTATCCCAATTCATCTTTTATTGATTTTATCCAGTTTCCTAGTTTTGTTTTTGGTTTCCAATTAAGCCAGTACTTAGCAGATTCTATGCTAGCTAATGACCTTTTAACTTCTCTTCTAGCTTTGATAAATTTTATATCATCACCAAAAGCCTTTGCTATATTTATTATCTTAACCTCTATACCAGAAGCAATATTCCATGTACCGTTACTACCAATAGCTGCAAAGATTGCTGATACTACATCACCAACATAAACAAAGTCTCTGCTTTGTTCGCCATCTCCTGTAACTGTTATAGATTTACCACTTTCATATTGTTTTTTGAATATAGGTATAGCTGATAAATATCCACCAGTGCTTCTTTGGCCTTCACCATACACATTAAAGAACCTAAGTATTGCTACGTCAGCTTTGTAAGAACCACTTATCATTAATTCCATAAGTGCTTTAGCTGATGCGTAAGGTGACTCAGGATATATATTAGCTTCCTCTTTAATAGGTACATTGTCAGTACTACCATACACTGCAGCAGTTGAGGCCACTACAAACTTGTCACACCCACAATCTGTAGCCCACTTAAATAGTTTTTCTGTTCCATATGCTATTTCGTTATAGTACTTAACTGGCTCTTTAATACTCTCTTCAACAGACACAGGTGCTGCTAAATGTATAAGTGTGTCAAAGTTTAAACAATCAGGAAATGGATCATCACTCCCTATTGTATAAACGTGTAAGGATTCTATACCGGTAGCAACATTAGCTATACTACCGGTAGAGAAATTGTCTAATATAATAACCTCATGGCCTCTATCTAGTAGGTCTCTAACTACGTGACCTCCTATGAAACCTGCTCCTCCTGTTACAAGTGCTCTCATCAGTTAATACATAAAACATTAGCATTTTCGTCAACATTCATTATTGACTCAACTTCTATATAGGCGTTATCTAGACCATCAGCTATCATTACTGTTGGTGTAAAGTTTACCTTCTGAAAGGTGTTGCCTTCATCGTCTGCAGAATATATCACTTCATAGTGCTCTATCTCTGGATTCTTCTTTACCATCTCTACGAGGGTATTTATATAGTTTCTAACTGTCATATTTCCATTATTAATTGGTTAGCTGGTTGAATCTGGTGTATGATCTTCTCGTGTTCTAGATCAGCCTGAGCTGCAAAGAAGTCATGACACTTAATGTGATTCTTCATCCATAGTGTTGGATGAATCTCTTTCATTGCAAAAGTTGTATAGTTATAGAGCTCCCACAATGTATTAGGAGATTTATAATCATGTGTTGGATTAGTAAACTCTCTCTGAATCGCATTCAATTGAGTTGACTTTAGAAACTTATCATGTGCGAACATAAGTCCCAATAGTTCAGCCCTGCGTTCCTTAGATATCTCATGGGCTTTGAAAGCTTCTTTGTCCTGTTGCATTTTAGTGAACGCATCACCTGATCTTTTGATATACTCAGTGATAGTACTAGCTGCGAACTGCTGTATACCTCCCATGTGCTTCTCTGCGAAAGATCCATGATCTCCTGATACCATACCGTTGCTACATATAAATACTTGTACACCGATAGCAAACTTTAAGGTTGTAGTTCTATCATAACTATTCTGCCAAGCAATCTGTAGTTGCATGTCTTCATCCTTTACATTAGAAATGGTGTATCTACCGGATGCTACATTACCATTGCTCCCAACTGAATACTTTTGTTTATCAACTGTGAACCCTGACTGTAGTACACTCTCTAGAGTTAAGTCAACTAATTGTCTGTGACTAATTGGTTTGTATGTCCTAGTTTCTATAGGAACCTGTGCTTTTAACATTATGTCCTCAGCGGACTCATATGTTTTTACTGTTTCTGTAATCATTTTATTATGTTTTTATTTATTAAGTAATCTTCTATAACTTTTAATCCGTAATGTTTAGCCAAGTCTGCCCAGTCGTTTATTCCTTCTGCCAGGTATTTCCTTGGAACATTACAGTAATCAAATCCAAACTTATCTGTAATTGCTTTTGAATTCTCTACACCTGTAGTGTCAGAATCAAATGATAGTATCTGTATATCTGAATTAGCCTTGATGTATTCTACGTTATCATCATCAAAGCAGCCTATCCCTTCGTTCTGCACTGCACAACATGTAGGAAAGATCTTCTTCATTACCATATAATCTTTCTTGCTCTTAGTTATGAATGCTGTGTGACAGTTCTTTATGTCATCTTTACCATCCATAGCTGTGATAGGAACATTATTAGGTACCCATTTGTATTTCTTGTCTGCAAACGGTTTATATATCTTCCAGTGCCCATCATATAAATAACCAAAGGTTAGCACAGTAGGATCTACTACCCACCTCTTCTTATTTAGAAATAGTTCTTGAATTGAATATATGTTGTTTGCTCGAAGGTCATCCTCATCCTGATAATACTGATTCCAGTAATCTAACTCTTCAGTAGTAAAAGGTTTGGTCTTCACCTGTATAAAAGAGTATGACTTAACAACCTTCTCAGGCTGTTTGTATTGAGCAACTATTCTCTTGTAGTCTTTAATCTTACTACCAGAGATACCTAGTCCAAAATCATAATCTATCTTTTTAAGAACATCATCATAGTTACTACACATATATAGCATCTTTACAAATGCAAAGCAGTCTCCTTTCTTACTAGTGTCCCCAAAGTCATAGAAGCTAACTCCATTGTGACCTTGACTAATAATAAATGATGGTGTACGTTCTTCTCTAAACGGTGAATGGGTTTTAACATTCAGTTTCCAGTTAGTGTTTGGCATATAGTATCTAAATACATCATATTCAGATATCTTATCAAGTATAGACTGTTTGTTCAGTTTTGTTCTTTTTATTCCTCCTATTGCCATAATTTATTAGTTAAAAAAAGCCCTACATTTCTGCAGAGCTTTTGTTTAAAGTTAAATACTTAGTTAGTAATCTCCTCCGTCCTCAGATATATAATCATCAGAAGCTACTAAGTTCTCATCAGGATTGTAATCTTCTATCTCTTTAAGTTGATAGTAATCTTTACAACCATATTCACCAGTAACTTTCACTACAAATCTTTCATGTGGCTTCAGCTCTCTAGGTTTACGTGACTTCAATTGATTTACAATTCTGCTTTCTGTGTAATCTACTAGTCTAAACTGACGCATAGTGTATCCAGACAAGAATGCCTTGTTGTAGACACCTTGATATTCTACTGTATCACCATCACGCTCTTTAGTAACTACGGTAGCTAGTGCTACAATGCTGTTACACCACTCACCATCTACCTGGTCCTTAAGATCTTTTACGTTACCACGCATAAGCTTACTCCAGTCAAGGGTTAGTGTAGTTTCTGCACTTCTATAGTCTAGTTGTCCCAACCAAGTACGTAAGAAATCATATAAGTCTTCCTCACCAATGAATGCAACTCTATACTCACGGTTCTCTTTGAACCAGTCAAATAAATTGTTCTCATCATCAGCCCAAGATGTCATACCTACACTGTTTAGATATTGTTTCTTAGTTTGGTCCCTATTCTCACGCTCTCTATCTTCTAGAAAGAATGATACTTTAAAGTTCTCTTGATTCTTTACCTCCTGCAACCATACATCTACACGGAGATATGTATTACCATCTCTTGTTTCTCCTAGATAATTAGTTGCTTTGCTATCTTCACTCAATTCTATTCCAAGCACATCTTTGTACTCTTCATTTGTTGGGTTGATAGCAACAACGTTAGCCTCAAACAGGCCTACTTTCTTGTTAAATTTACTTTCTGTGTTTGTAGATTCTCTTTTTACTCCACCTATTGTACTCATATTTATTTATTTATTTAGTTATAATATTCCATTACTGTGTCTCTAACTAGCTGCAAGTTATTTGGGACCTTTGTTGTTTCAAACATTCCATCAGGACTCTTAGCTGGTCTTTTTCTATATCGATTAGTAAGAAAGCTGTACGTAACATTACCATCCTTACCTTCTTCTATATTAGTGTACAAACATACGGTTAATAATCCCTCCAACAAAACTTGGTTGTCAATTAATTTACCGGCTGTTTTAATCTTGTATCCTACTATCTCTCCTGCATCCTCAATAGTTTCAGGGTGGGAGTAATAGAATACAACTAAGTCATCACGTAGTGCTCTAGCTGATCTAAACATGTCAACCATGTCTTTAGCCATTATGCTGAACTTTGTGAATCCTGTCTCAGTAGCTTTCTCTACCATTCTAAAGCCCATAAGATAATTACTATCTTCAATAACAATAGTTTTTATGTGTGGTGCTTTCTCAGAAATAACTTTTAAAAGTCTAGTTACTTCTACCGGATCATCTACCTCTTTGTAGTTTTTGTTGTCTGTGTTGTAAAGTTTTTGAGAACCTCTAAATGGTAACTCTTTCTTTGCAACGTTAATAATGTAAGTTTCTTCAGGGTTTAAGTGCTTTATTGCTGTTGACTTACCTGTCCCTGTTTCGCCAACAACTCCAATTAATTTTGAACTCATTTTTATGTATTTATTTATTAATATTAGGTTTACAAATATACGATATTTATACGTATTTAATCTTACTTTTATCAAAGAATTCAAGAGCTTTATTAAGCCATTTCTCTTCGACATTTTGCTTAGATGATATAATAGTTATGTGAGACTTTTTATCAGGAGTGTTATACTCCATGGCCATACATCTATTGATCTTCTGAGCTAGATTCTCTGCGTTACTATCAAAGTAGTTTATGATTACCTTATTGAGTGGTTTATATGTCACACCTGTGTTACCTATCTTGACAACAGCCATGTGGTTACCTTCACCTTCAGCAAAACGCTGCAACGCTTCCTTATCCTTTGATTTACTATGATAGGAAGGTATTCCCAATGAATCAGCCACTTTAGTTATACCACAGAATACAAGGATACGCTCATCAGGATTATCCTGAAGTATCTGTTTTGTTTTGTTAAGCTTAGCTAGACTGTTCTGTATAATTCTCATACGTGCTAGTCTATGAAACATAGTGTTAGCTCCAGAGTACATCATTTTATTAATCATGCCACTTAAGAACTGGAATTGCTGTAGCTCTGTCTTACGAATGTTCTTCTTGGTGTAAGTTTGCACCACAGTGTTATCTAATGGCACCTGTATTACAGTTATCTCATAGTCTGCTATAACTCCCTCCTCAATTGCTTTCTCTATTGGATACTCAGCCATAACCTGCAGACCTAGTTCCATCTGTAAGTCTTTCTTGGTCCACTTAGATAATGTACCAGTGAGGCCAAGAACATTACTGTTTGATAGAATCAACTCTTCACATGTTCTTCGTTGGTTAGGTGATAACAAGTGTATCTCATCTATAATTACAAGATCATAAACGTCTATGTATTTGTTTATTGATCTGTGTGTTGTATAAGTTATATTATCATTCTTGTAACCCATTAGCTCGAACTCATCAATCCAGGACTGTTTAATCTTATTATCTGGATATGCTATAAGTATTTGATCTGACTGTAACTCATTCAATATATGTATAGTGGTTCTGATCTTACCAAACCTTGGACACAAGTTAAGGATACCAAACCTACCGTGGTTTATCCACACCTGTGCAAACTCTTTTTGTCTTTTATCTCTTATTGTCATTTTGTTTATTAGTTTGTTCTGTTATTAAATCCTTTATCTTAGTAGTGGACCAGTCATGAGATCTAGTAGTATATATAACTTTAATGTTCAGGTCATCTCCTGTAAATCTTTTAGGTTTACCATTTTCTCCTTCCCATACATAGTCTTCTCCTAGTATTCTTACATCAGGCTGAAGCCATTGTATAAGATGATAAAGCTCCTCTTCTGTCTGGTATGTATACACCTCATCAATGTAACGTATAGCCATTAAGGCTTTGTAACGCTCGTGTAATGACAGCACAGGTTTATACTTTGATTTCCTATGCAATGAAGGATCACGCTGTAGTAGCACTACGAATCTATCGCAATGCTTCTTAGCTTCTTCAAATGTGTATATGTATCCTGGGTGTAGCAAGTCAAAGTTACCTGCAGTGAATCCTGTTATCATGATAAAAAGAATGATTTATTAATTACAGACTGATAGTCTGATTCTGTTATATCTCTACGTCTAGGTAACTCTTTGAACATACCTATCTGGCCAAGGAAACCAAGACCAATCCTGATATCATCTTCACCATAGCTATTCTTTATTACACGTAGACTCCTAAAGTATTTACCACCGAACTCATCCTTCAGCTTGTTGAGGTCATAACCTGATGGATCTTCTACCTTGTACCTCATAGGGTCAAATAGGGCCATACATATGTCTGAGTCATTCTGTGTTGTAGAACTATCAGCAAAGTCTTCCATCTGTGGCTCAACATCACCATTCTTTATCCTGATAGGATTAGATATAGACCGGTTGAACTGACTAACAACAACTGGTGAATAACCATAGAAGTCACGAGCGTATCTTAGCTCATCACTCATCTTGTCAATAGCCTGCTTCTTTGTGGGCTGTGCACTGGTAGTCTTCAGTAGACCTATGTGATCTAACACAACTAGTGTTATCTCGTTAGGATCATTAGGAACGTATATCTTGTTGTATGTATCTAACTGTTTTATCTCACCACGTTCTAGTGCATAAGCTTTTAGCTCTTTAGCAATACCAACCGGATTCTCTGGCCCATCTATAATAGTAACTATTTCCATAAGCTCATTCATATAGTCCTCATACTTAAGGAATAAGTCATGTTCATCCTTTGTCATCTTGCTTGTCCAGCCCAGTAGTTTGTTAACAGGAATGATAACTCCTTCTTCTTGAAAGATCTTCCTGCAGGTCCACTTAGCTAGTTTGTATGTCTGACTACGCTCCATAGATCTGTACCACACCTTCACCTTAATACCAGACTCACGTCCTTCTTTAGATAGGGCCCAGTCTACTGGGTTCAGTACAAATGCATCATCGATAAAGCTAGTCTTACCTGAACCGGTTAGTCCACCTATTAAGTAATACATAGACCTACGGATACCAACATACCTATTTAGTCTGTCGAATCCCATAGGTATACCACCGTTTCTACCAGCCAGACCCTTGTCTACCTCTTCTTTTAATAGTTTAAATCCCATCTTTTATATTATATAGTTTGTAAGTTGTGAAGATCTCCTCTCCCTTCTTTATAAAACGAGTTGTAGCTAACATTAAAGTATCGTTTAGCTTTATCAACTGTGCATTAGCGTTATCACTATGGTTTATAAAACCTCCCAGTGGTGTTCTAATGTAGTTGTTGTCAAAATTCTCATTGTATACGTGTGTTGTTCCTAGACTTATACCTTTTACAATGTCTTGTTTAGCAAACAGACCTAGTCCGTGCACTTTAGAGTCTTTGATAGTTAAAGACTCAGGTAGTGGTTTATAGCTCATGATTCAATATTGCAGGTTATGCCAATCATCATCATCCTCTGGCCATATAAACTTACCGACCCACTTTATCAAAAAGAGTAATATTATAATACTGACTATTAATTTAATTGCTTCCATTTATTTATTTTTAGAAAGGGTAGTCATCCTTTAAGTCTGGTCCCTTTTGTTCTGCTTGTTCCTCTTTATCTTCCTTATCTGAGATAAGGAATTCTTTATCTCTGTTTAAATACTCATGTACAGGCCCTCTTTCTTTCCTCCAAACTGCACCTGTTGGTCCACCGTTGAAGTTCTCTGTAGCCTTCTTGTTAGTTCTACTCCAGTTATATACTTGTTTATCTTCGTCACAAGGTATAAACTTAACTGTTTTACCTTCAGGTTCCTTAAGTTTATACCACTTTCCGTATCTATTTTTCCTCCACAAACTCTTCTTCTTTCCCATAATTATAATTTATATATCTGTAGACCCACTTGGTACACTGCCTCCTTGGTCTGAACCTTGTTCATCTATAAGTTCTATAAAAGCCTCATAGGTTCTCTGATTCAGATAAGTTAGACTGTTCTGCATAAACGTAAGTCTGTTTTGTTTAGTTTTCATTGACATCAATACTTTTTGCTCAAGTTCGTATCTTAGAGCTTGTACTAGTTGATCAGATGTATAATCTCCCTCTAATAATATTGCATCGAACTTAATCTTACAGGCCTGCTTGTCTTTACGCAGAGCCCTTGTTCCCCTGAACTTCTTACCTTCATAAGTAAATGTATCAGTACCAGGATATGTTTTCCACCACTCTTCAAATGCTGTGGCCTGAGGTTTTCTCTTTACGAACTTTCTTTTAGTTTCTTCTGGATGTAAGTACTTAAGCAAGTCTTGTCCCACTGTAGTTAGTTTGTTCTCATCTTCAGCTATTAGTCCTTTTCGTCTAAGTGATTGATAGATGGCAGAGATACGCATACTATTCTCATAGAGAGGTTCTACGTCATACTCTGCCTCAATCAACTTAAGTAAATAGATAATATCTAAACTATAGCTTTTCTTGATGAGCTCCTCGAACTTTTCTGGGGTTATGTGTAGCTTCATCTTTAATTGGTTTTGATAGTTTAATAATTGCAGGCTTCTGTTTCTTCTTAGCTTGCTCGTGCTCCCACTGCTGATGTTCTAGTTCCATCAGGTACTGGCGTTCTGCAGCATACACTTCATCATTAGCATATGCTGCATGTTCCCAGTCTTCGTTAATTAACTTTGACACCCTTTGGCTTGTTTTTAGAACCTTTAGGTCTACCTCTTCCACGCTTTGGTTTACTAACTACCACTTTAGCAGTATTATTCTTACTACCTTTTGGTCTACCTCTTCGAGGTTTTGTAGCTTTAGGTGCTACGATCTTCTTTGGAGTCTTGTTTACTCCTCTTACTCCTGCAAATATAGCAACTATTGCTACGATTGCGATTACTACTTGAATTGTTGAAATTTCCATTTTTACTTGATTTTAATTATTAATATTAATCTTTGATTCTTAATCCGAATTGTTGATGAAACCATGCAAGAGAGTCCTTAGCTTTGTTTGTATTAAACTTAAAGACTTTCTTCATAGTTTGAATTGCGTATTTATTAAACTCTATACGTTGAGCACTAGTCATTGTCCAGTTAAAATACCACTTGTCATCATCAAGAGTATCAACTAATCGTTTACCGACCATATCTAATTGATACTCAATCAAATGTCTCATGACATTACTTCTATTTACTTTCTTTTTCATGCGAATAAATCTAATTGGTTAGGTGCTACTTTTACTTTTATTCTCTTACCACCACTTTTAATCTTACTTATTAGCTTCTCAGCCTTATGTATATAATATGTATAGTTGACGTTATCTAAAACTGAGTTATCAGGAAGATAATTACAAACAGTACATAACCAATCACCAGCTTCTGCTTGAGATCTCTTAACAGCTTTACTAGTAGACTCCTCTTTTCTAACCTTGTATATCTTCTCACCTGACTGTGATACATAATACCTAATTAGTTTGTTATACTTAGTGTTGTCACCTGTAGTTCTATGTACCCCTTCAAAGAAGAAGTCCTTTGAGGCTTTCTTTCTTATACAGAAGTCAAATAGATTCTTGTGCTGTTTAATAGTATCTCTTACATTAGTACCGTTTACATAATACTGTTCAAGAGCAAGAGGTACAATCCTAGCAGATTTGTTCTTATGAAGTTCAAAGTCTGTTAGGAAGTCCCCTTTCTTCTTGATATAACCATCTGGTGTGATAGCTATATAGTCATTAACCGTAGAGAATATAATTTTACTGTAATCAGTTCTCTCTAGTATGTATTGAGTAGTTTCTTCCCACTCTTTATTAACTTCGTACATCTTAGGTATAAGATCTTTCTTAACCTTTACAGTTACACCGTCTGTGTTAGCAGATATCACATGTATGCCATTCAGTTCGTACTGTTCTATAAGCATCATCAAGCTAAGCTCACCAGTAATTGTAGTGAACATAGTTAACTGCCTATCGTAGATCCATGAAAGCATGTCAGATGACTTACCGTATACAGAGTTAACTGCAAGCTTAAGTGCACCTATAATACCCATTGTCTTAGCATCCTTGGTCCCACTTTGTTTTAAAGCTAGTCTCTTCTCGTACATTTCTTTATATCCGAATAAGAATTGCTTACCCAAATGTGCAGGATACTTACCGTTGTTAATAATAATAGCAGGATAGTAACTAGCTACATCCCAGTCAATGATTTCGTAATCTTCATCAGCCTCAAATATTGCTGGTTTGTTTTCTGTATGCAAACCACCACGCATAAACGAATATACATTATCGTAGAAGTTTATGTGTTCTTTAAAGTCATCCTGAAGTCCAAGTGTTATTGATTTAATGTTCTTAAGGAATGTCTTCAGCTGTTTTGTTTCAAACTTAACATAGTGTGCAACGCAGTTCTTCAATGCAATGCTCTTCCTAAAGAAGCCTTTTCTTGGTAACTCTTTGATATCAATGTTCTTCTCATGACAGTAATACTTCTTGATAATCTCATCACCAATCTTACTGTCTGAGTAGTTTAAACAATCTATACCAAACTCATCTTGTATATCAAGCCTTAGTTGTATCTGGTTGTTACCCTTATATAATGGGTGGTCCGTCTCACCTATTGTTACCTTATAGAATTCATAGGTTGCATCTACATCATTAAAACAATACTGCAGTGTCTGAAATACTTCATCCTTAGTCATGTTTGTCTTGGTGTGATGTATAGGCATCTCCTCTATGTTCTCTAAGTCCATCTCAAACTCTAACCTCTTCAGACTAACACGCCTGTTCTTATTATCATAGTGATGTATCTTAAACAGATCCAGTTGCTTAAGCGATAGTTCCCATTCTCTATACTCTGGAAACACATCATAGTTAGCATCATGTATAACATCCTGAGCCTTCTGTGCAATCTTAGCACATATCTCTAGTCCTGTACAATCATGCCAGTGCTCATAGTTCCTAAGTATCCATTCAACTACCTGAGCATCAAAGCGTAAGTTGTTGTAACCCACCCAATGTGCATCCTTGTGTTCATCTGTATATTTAACAAATGCATCTAGTTGATTCTGCCAATTGCTGACAGTGAAGCTCTTAGGTGTCTTACCTGGTTGCATACATACAACTATAAAACACTCTTGCATGGTTTCTATATCATAAATAATTATGTCTTCAATCATTGTGTTGTTTGTTTTATGTATTTATCTTTATCTTCTGCTTTCCACCACTCATCTAAATGCTTATCGTAATGCCATCTGTAATCTAAACCTGTACAGAATGTTTCATCACATCTACTACATTTGATAATAGGTCTACACATCCGGTTGGTCTTTATAGTCTTTATAGTCTAAATAGAACCCAATGCCTACAATTATATGCAGACCTACACTACTTAGTATTTCGTATAGGTCATGCAAGTTATGAATAGACAAATGTATGTGTCCAACTATCCAGAATGGTATAGCCAGCTGTTGACTTATCCATCTAATTAGAAAGGTTATGAATTTCATTATGTGTGTGTGAATTGTTTTACAAAAATAACAAATTTAGTTATATTACCAAATAGTAAAGCCATTACAATCACGTAAAAACTCGATAAAATTATCTATGTGTCTTTTATCTGCACTATGTGCTGGATAGAATACACCTTCATCATGTACAACTCCTGTAAATGCAACTCTACCTTCAGGTAGTGTCTTGTTTAGCTCTTCTCTTGTAGCTTGGTCTACAAATCCTCCTTGTGAATTGGTCCATGATCCCATATTAACATACAATGTGTCAAAGTCTTCTACAAATCCACCATCTGTTGCCATAAGCTTCTCAATTGCATCAGCAAGTTTGTTACATTGTTCTTGTGTCTCTAGTCCATTACCATCATTAGAGCCCCAATACTCAAAGTCTATCTCTAGTCCTTCGTTTGCTGATGCTATCTCACTTAGCATGACTATTGGTCTCCAGCCCCACCAGTTACTCCTGAAATAGTATCCAGGATTGTCCTCTTCAAACTCATGTAATAGTTTAAAGAATTCGTCTTTAGCTTCTTCTGTGTGGTCTTCACTCCAGTTTATCTCTGGTTTTTCACCTTTCCATTCTGTTTTTCTACCGTATATATCTACTCCCATAATTATTTGATTTTTTTGTATGCTGCTAGCATCTGTTTCTCGTCTTTAATGTATTTATTATTAATCATAAGCATCCATCTCTGAAATGCTTGTCTTCTCTTTGATCTTTCTTGTAGTCCCATATTTATCTAAGTTTGTTAATCTCTCTCAGTATTTCGCTTGCAACGTAAAGCCCATTTGTATGTCCTTTTTCGTTTCTAACTCTTTTTACTATTTTTTCAATTCTATTTAATAACATTTCTTTTGTCATTTGTGTTTATTTATTGCGTAATCCCAATCAAAATCAGGGCTAGACATAGCATCAAGAGCTTCATCAAGCTCCTGACGTGCTGTTTTCTTTCTAACTCTAATTATACTTGGCCTTTTAACCTGAATCACTATTGTCTTTTCACCACAATAGAAACATTCAGTTTCATGTTCATTGCTCGTATAATTTGCATCACACGAGTTACAAACATAGTCATAAAACTCTTCTTTCTTACTCATAATATTGTTTTTAGTCCGCCTCATCATCATCTTCATTGGGCGTTAGTCCTCTTATTACAACCAAACTATCATCACCTATGTATACAGGTTGTATAAAGTTATCTTCTAGTTCATCTTCATAAACAAGTAATTCACATATACCATCAAAGTCTTGTAAAATGATGTTCATCTGCTTACTTGTAAACATTTCATACTCATCATCAGTTCTTGGGTTATCAAAATAACCTATCTCATCAGGATGAACAACTGTTATTCCATTGTCATCAATAATATGTGGCTTAACAGGGTATCCAAATGAATCTGGTAATATCATACCTTTCTCAAAAACTTTATATGCTGCAGAGCCTAAAGGATAAACCTCTACAAACTCTTTGTCACTACCAGGATAGTGAATGTTCATAAACAACGTTTCTGGTAGTATCTTTTCATCGTAGTCATGGTGAAGAACAAGCTCTATTGCTATCCACACTAAGTTTCTTTCTTTTCCCATGCTATTTATATCTTAATGTGTTACCTGCTAATAGGTGAAACTCTGTGCCACAGTTGTCACAGCTTCCCTCTTTACGTGCGTAGCTCATCACTACAGTTCCTTTAAAGCATTCCGGACACATTATGTGTGGCTGCTTGTTGCTTGTCATTTCTTCTGGGTATTGCTTGTTCATTGTATTTATTTTAAAAGTTCTTATTTATTATTAAGAGTAAGTGGAGGTTGGGACTCGGTAACCCTGCACGCTTCTTTTCCACGCTTGACCTCCACCACTCACTGATTAAACTACCAATCATTATCATCAATAGCATCCAATACTTCTACTTCTATCTCTTCTAGCTGTGTATCATCAAGTAAATCCATGATATCTGTTGAATCAACAAACACCTCATGAACATCAAAGTTAGCTGAGCTACCTGGATATTCGTATGTCATTGCTTCACCTGGTTCGTAGTACCCCACACAATCTAAATAGATCCCATTGTATTTGATAGTTTGTCTTGTCTTTTTGAATCTCATTCTATGTATATTTTTACGTCTTCCCACTTGCCACCTTTCATAGACTCATCAACTAGAAAGTCTATTCTGTGTTTCCATCTCTTATTCATTCTGTCTTGCACCACCCAATATCCATTCATTGGGCCTGCATTGTCAACACATACTCTTGTGCCAAATGTATAACCCAAAGCTTCTAAGTCTCTAGACACTGCAATCCATCTATGTGCACCAGGATTATCCTTATTGATAACCTTGTTGGATGCTGTAATGAATGGTGTGCTGTCTGTCTGATCTGGCACTGCATGATAAATCGTTGCTGTAACTGACACATCAACGACCATTAGTAGTATTAGTAATGTTTTCATCTTTCCGATTTTTTAGTAGTTAAACAAATAACTTAGAGTGCTTATCCATCTTATTATAGATCCGCTAGTAGATCTAATGTTGACTAACTATACATGTGTCTCATGCTTTAGTTGTCCAATGGCTGACACTATCTCAGAATAGTCAGTGGTATTGCTTGACTCATTGCTCTAAGTTTGTTTCAATAAAGGACCTTTCATCTGCTCTCCTGCAGCGTTGAGGTAAGTGACTTGGCATGTTAGACTACCTACACTTATAGTTATCTAGAATCCACGATTGTTAGTCCAGCCCTTATTGTTAATATCCTAATTGTTCTAATTGAGAGTCATCTGCTTCAACAGTGTACTCTGAGTTTTGTATACTGCATATAAAGAACAGACCAGCTGCAAATGCAACCTGTCTGAACTTATGAAATGCTGTAGGTAGTAGTTTAATCTTGCGGTTCATAATTGTAGCTTTAAGTTGTGATTGTCTTTACTTGTATCTAGCTTAGCTTTATACTTAGCGTACTCTTTATCGTTGATACCTTTTAGATGTACCATTCCTACTGGTTTCGTTTTCATAATCTTATTGTATTTATTATTAGTATTAGTATAAAGGAAACTATCAAACCTATATAGGAGATAGTTGTAAGTATCATAGCAGATTCATACTGTTGTTCTGATCTACCTTGTCTGTATAGTTTGTCTTCTTTTGTCATGTTAATGCTATATGTATATTATAGGTGTGATATATTCTAAGGTGGTAAAAAGTGGCTTAAAGTGGGTGGTGAGTACACTACTGTGTTCACACACACGTAAAACATGTACAACTTTACCCTTGTTTGTTGTTATTCTCCTTATATAAGGCCCAACCCTAACTTTCCCACCCTATATATAAGTAACTTAGAGTGAGATTGCTCCCACTCCAAGCTCTTATTGGTTAGTTATTAGAATGCTACTAAGTCATCGGTGTTAACAAGTTCTGGTTGATAGTCAACAACACCCTCGTTCTTAAAGCTGATGAGAGTTGAGTTACCTGAAGGCATTCCTATCATAGCGTATTCTTCGCCTGTTGTGCTATTGATTTGCTTGTAAACAGTAAAGCCAAACAGATTGCTAATAGTAATGTCCTTGGCTCTAACACCCTCACTAACTCGTGATGAACAAGTGATAGCTGTTGATGTACCGTCCTCACGTTTAAGCACAACCACAACACGCTTATCAGGGTTAGCAAAGTTGCTTGGAACAAGGTTTAAAGTTCCATTTGGGCCACACAGTTCTGCAACCATTCCGATTTCTTCTCTTTCTGTTGGAACAAAGGTGTTCCAGTTTAATAATGTACTACTCATTGTATTATGTATTTAGTGTTACGTGTTTTGTCAAAGGGGGACTACCCCCACCACGCTTTTTTTTAGTGGGGTTTCAATGGGAAGGGGTCTCCTATCGCACACACACGATGGGGGGAGGGTGTTTTAGAAAAAGGGCATTTAAAAATTTGGAACTTTGGGATATAATGTTATACCTTTGGTGGGTGGGTGGGCTTAGTGATTCTAAGCATTCCTCTTATCGATGCTCCTGTGGACCAGTGAATCGATGAATGTTTATACATAATATAGCTTTTCTACAAAGATAAGTTTGATAAGTCAAATATTTTTTTTATATATTTGCATATAGTATAAAGCCAATATAACTAAATAATGGAAGCACAGAATAATAAGGTAGTTCAAAAACTAGCAATGCAGCACAGTGATAAGTACAAGCTTGCACAGAAGTACTATTCATTGCTATCTGCACTTAACAACTTAAAGCTTACAGAGCGAGAGATACAATTGGTAGCTTATACAGCTATAAAAGGTACAATCACGTATGCTAATGCTAGAACAGAGTTTTGTCAGATGTATAACACAACAACAGCTACGATCAATAATATAGTGAGCAAGCTGAAGAAAGTGGGTATATTCATCAAAGAAGATAGTAAGGTGAAGGTAAACCCTGTAATAGTTTTAGACTTTGATAAGCATATTAATTTGTTCATACAACTAGAGCATGAAGAAGATAGACAAGACAGTAACGACACTGAGAGAACATATAGTGAAGAAGATGGCAGTGGGTCTAGTAGTGAGTGAAAGAGTGATCAGTCAAGTGATTACACATCAGTTTAATTCTGCTGAAGATGCTACAAAGACAAACAACAGTGTAGAAATTTCCGGATTTGGAAAGTTCATATTTAACAAATCCAAGGCCGACAGGCATGTTGAGAAGTTAGAAAAAATAAAAAAAGTTTACGAACAGCAACTAGCCGAAGGTACATTGCCAACAAAAAAGTTAGATGTGATAAAGAGTAAACTTAGCAATCTCAACTTAACATTGAATTCTATAAAACCAAAACTACAGGACTAATGTATAAAAATCTAAAAATCAACGTAGGTCAGATATACGAAGGATGGAAGAATAAGCTACTCCCTGATGCCGATATGGTGGAGCAGATAGACTTGGTGAGTGCAGAACGCATGGCCATATGTGAAGATTGTCCTAACCATTCAAAGAATCATAAAGTGGTTAGACCGGATGCACATTGTGTTAGTTGCGGTTGTACTTTGTCAGCTAAAACAAAATGCCTATCTTGCGAATGCCCTATACACAAATGGTTGGCAGTGTTAAATGATGAACAACAAGATGTAATTGAAGAATATGAGTTATGAGTGCAAAGAGATTTACAAAACTAAGAAAAGTGTCTATTATGGCATTAATAGATATGCTTAAGAAGATATATGATGATGGTGCAGACTTTATAGATATAGAAGGTGAACCAACTGACTCAGATCAAGACATGATTAAGATTACAGTTAAACCTGAGTACTATGTCGATCAAGAAACAGAAGAAAACAAAATGTATGACACTGATCCAGAGTATATGGTTACTGAACAAGATTACGAAGAAAATTTACCCCCTATATCAGACGAAGATATAAATGACCTAATTGATTAAACCAATGTACGTACAAAAGATAATTAATATTATAGACCTGCTTAAAAAGACTCACCCTAAAATGAACATAGGCAAACATATTGCCACAGCATTAGATGGAGAAGATGTATGGTCTATCTCAGATAAAAAGTTTTATAATCTCCTAAATGACTACCAAGCTAAACTGGATGCAGTGGAGTTACTTGATGATAATTTTGATTTAAACAAAATTATAGAAGACGGAATGTCAATAGGTAAATAAAAAATGAATGCCAGTAAAGAAAACTACATACATAAATGCAGAATTAGATTGGGCTGAACAACAGTTGGTCCAATGGAAAGCTTATGTAGATGCAAACCCTCTTCCATCTTTAAAAGACAGGATAGAGTATAAGCAAACTGCAAATGGTGGATCTATACCTATGGTTGTAGCTTCTATTGAATCACAAGGTAAATTTATACAAGATACCATGAAAAACTACTTAGCCTTATTAGGTCAGGTAGACAATCTTCGTGAGAAGGAAGTTAAAAAAGTGGAAACAAGAGGAGGTGCAGCACTAGGTAGTATGGCTGAAGATTTTCTAAAAACTAGAGATTAATGGATTATCAAAACTTGCAATACTCTGAGTGGTTTATAAATCAGAAACGAATTCCAGATCCAGACTCAGAAGAGCATAAAGCATTTTTTGATTTTCATAAGGAGGTGTGTATGAATGGATGTACAGTAGATGGTACATATATAAATCCATTCTTATATTGGCACTTAAACTTCTGGCACACAGAGGTAGATATAATTGATGAGTACGGTAGGATTAATCAAAAGTATTCAAATCCATTATTACGTGACAATGAGTGGTTGGTAACTAATGAGATAGATAGAGCTCACAAAGAAAAGAAAGGTCTAGTGATATTAGGAATTAGACGTTTTGCTAAGTCAGTGATAGAAGCTAGTTATATTGGTCACGGTGCTACCTTTGATGAAAACTCTCAAAACATTATTGCAGGTTTGAATGCACCTGATATAAAGTTGATTACAGATAAGATTGATAAAGGTTTAAACTTTTTACCAAAAGAATGGAGATGGCAAAGAGTAGAAGATAACTGGAAAAATCAAGTAACACTTGGTATAAAAACTAAATCTGGTACAAGAATACCATTCTCACAGATCCTTATTCGTAACTTGGATGGAGGTAATAATGAAGAAGCTATTGCAGGTACAAAACCTCGTAGACTTATTATTGATGAGATAGGTAAAGGTAACTTCTTACGTGGCTTACAAGCTGCAATACCAGGATTTACCACACCTTTTGGATGGGGATGTAGTCCCATTCTTACAGGTACAGGTGGTGACATGAAAATGTTTATGGATGCAAAGTCATTAATGTTTGACGTAGATAATTTTAACTTTCTTACGTACAATAACCAAAAAGATGAGAAGCGTATCCATGGATTATTCATATCACATAAATATAGAATGGAGGCAAAAGAAGAATCTACATTAGGTAGTTTCTTAAATAAAGAAAAGTCTTCTTCCCTTTCTAAGATCCCTATGCTAGTATCAAATGAAGAGAAGGCAACAGAGATCACAAACGATATCCTAGAAAGATTAAAGAAGGCTGGTGATAGAGTTGCTTACTTAAAAGAAAAGATGTATTATCCTCAAGACGTAGATGATATATTCTTGAATGAAGATACAAACATATTTGACATAGAAGCAGCCAAGCGTCAGAAGTACAGAATATCAGAACAAGAAAAAACAGGTACACCTGTTATATTATACGATGATGGAGAAGGAGTAAAGCATGATTTTACAGATAAGCTTCCTATAACTAACTTTCCACTAAAGCAGACTGATATGAAGGATGCACCGGTGATTATATACGAGTTTCCTATAGAAAATCCTCCATATGGCTTATATGTTGCAGGTATTGACCCATATAGACAGGGTAAATCAGCATATAGCTCATCATTAGGTTCTGTATACATATATAAGCGTATGCATGCTATATCTGGAGAAAAGTACCAAGATATGTTTGTTGCAAGCTATTGTGCACGTCCAGACAAGAAAGAAACCTGGGAAGAACAAGCTAGATACCTAATAAAGTACTACAATGCAAGAGCATTGTGTGAAAATGATGAGATATCCTTTATTGACTACATGATTAACAAAGGAGATGCTCATTATTTAGAAAAACAACCACAGTGGTTAAAAGAAATAGTACCAAATACTACCGTGAGACGTGACTACGGTATACATAGATCTTCAGAAAAGATACGAGACTTCTTACATAGTTGTTTGAAGAAATACACTGAAGAAGTGGTACACACAGAAACCAATGAAGAAGGAGAAACAGTATCAGAGGTAAAAGGTATGTCTAAAATATTAGACCCTGTACTGCTTGAAGAAATGATACAATATAACGAGTCAGGTAACTTTGACCGAATTATTGCAGCTGAATTAGCCGTAGGACTAGCAATGAAACTAGATCCAATGATAGGTAAAGTGGGTGCAAAAGAAGATGAAAGATTTTCATCATTCCGTAAACAAAATAAGAAAAATATTCTATTTACAGAGTCAAGGGGACTCTTTGGTAGAAAAAGAAATAAACTTTTTTCATAATGGCAATTATAAGATATTCAAACGATTCAACAGTTAAGTATGCGTACTTAAATATATTTCCTGATCAGTTTAAAACTGAGAAGCAGAAACAAGATGACAGTTGGGTTAAGAACACAATGGACTACTTTGCAAATCAAGCATATGCAATGTATATAAGAAATAGGGATACGTTTGTAAAGAACTATGATCTAATGAAAGGAATTCTTCGTAGAGAAGATTTTTATCAGGAGCCAGAAGTAAGAAGCTTTACAGATCAATTAGTTTCAGATGCAGACTTACCTGCTTATGTAAAGATGTATTCTATTGTAACTACTCCAGTAAACGAACTTGTAGGTGAGATATCAAAACGTCCTGATTCATTTAGAGTGAAGGCATTTGATGATGACAGTCAAGCTCAGGAGCTACAATTTAAAACAGACACATTAAAAGCGTATGTTGTAGGAAAAGTAAAAGAACAAGTTGTTCAAAAAGCATCCATTGCTGGAGAAGAAATAAGTCAAGAAGATTTAGAGAAACTTACATTTGATCAAGTAAAAGATCAACTTGATAGTTACACCTCTGTAGCAGAAAAGTGGGCCAACCATGTCCTTACTGCACAGAAAGCAGACTTTAATATGAAAGAAAAGTCAGAGGAAGCATTTAGAGACCTTCTAATATCTGCACGTCAATTCTATCACATTTATGAAGATAACTCTAAGGCAGGATATAACATAGAAGTATGTAATCCTAGAAATACTTGGTATTTAACTACACCCAATAAGAAGTACATATCTGATCCTACAGGTAGAAAACAAGGAGCATATGCTGCAGGTACAGTAGAAGTAATGGAGCTATCAGAAATAATTGAAGCAGTTCCAGAACTAACTAAAGAAGAGATTGATCACTTAAGATCATCTCTTGAAAACTATGGACTGTTAAATGTTTCAGAATCTAACCTTACTAATCCAGATGTTACACCAGGTGCTGATTCTATTACTTACGATACTTATGATCCTTTAGTATTACAGACACGTATGATTATAGAGTCTGAAATGAAGGAGAACGATGATGGGTTGAGAGACTTTTTAGGTCTAACTAATAATGTGTCAGCGTTTGGATACAAGTATGTAGTTCTCAGAAGCTATTGGGTTTCTAAAAAGAAAATTGGTAGACTTATATATTTAGACGAACTAGGTAATGAACAATCTACACTTGTAGATGAAAATTACAAGAATGGTATGATGCCTACACAAATCTCACTAGAGTGGGGATGGGTAAATCAATGGTATCAAGGAATTAAAATAGGTGCAGACATCTATCATGTTAAACCTTATAAACTACTAGACTACTGTCCTATTATAGGTACAGTTTATGAGCAGAAGAATACAGAAGCTAAATCTTTAGTAGACTTAATGAAACCTTTTCAGGTTATCTATAATGTTTGCATGAATCAATTATATAAGTTACTAGAGAAGGAGATGGGTAAAGTTCAGCTTATGTCTTTACGCCACATTCCTATTCCTAAAGATGGAGACTCACAAGATGCATTAGAGATGTGGGAAATGGAAGCAAGAAATAGGGGTGTAGTATTTGTAGATGATAGTCCAGAGAACTTAAAAGCTCCAAGTTCATTTAACCAGTTCACATCACTAGATCTTACACGTACACAGGAAATACAATCAAGATATACTCTAGCACAACAAATGAAAGTAGAATGTTGGGAGCTTATTGGTATGTCGAAACAACGTATGGGATCTATAGCTGCATCAGAAACAGCCACAGCTACAAACACAGCAATGCAACAGAGTTACTCTCAGACAGAGCCTCTATTCGTTGCTCATGAGTATGTAACAGGACAATTATATCAAGCAATTGTAGATTCAGCTCTATATATAGAAAGTCAGAAACCACAATCTACATTATCATATATAACTAATGAAGGTGAGTCTGCATTTGTGCAAGTTAACGGTACAGACCTATCATTACGTGATCTTCAAGTATTCTTAACTAATAGACCTGAAGACACTCAAATGTTTAATGAGCTTAGACAATTATCACAAGCAGTTATTCAAAACGGTGGTACGCTTTATGATGTAATAGAATTATACAGCACCAAATCAATGAGAGAGATGAAGAAAACATTTAAGGATCTCAGAGATAAGATGGATGCTCAACAACAACAACAACTTCAAATGCAGCAACAACAGCAAGAGGCTCAACAACAACAAGCCCAGGCTGCATTACAACAAGCTGCCCAAATGAAGTTGCAAGATCAAGCTAATGCAGATAGACAAAATGAACTTGATAGAGTTAATAAAAAAGAGATAGCTCTTATTAATGCTATGGCTAAAGATCCACAAGGTGTAGGGGCTGACATTGATAACTCAGGTGCTCCTGATATAATAGAACTATCTAAACTGTCAGCAGAAACAAACAAAGCAAATAAAGAGTTTGAAGGAAAGATGGCAGAGATCAACAATAGAAACTCTTTATCACAGCAGAAACTACAACTTGAACGAGACAAAATAAAACTAGCTCGTGACAATCAAGCAAATGATCTAGCTGTAGCAAAAGAGAACGCAAAAGGAAGAAAGAAAAGCTAAATAATTATCTTCATTATAGAAGAGAAAATATTAATGCTATATTATTTCAAGAATTTACAAAAATAGATAAATAAAGTTTTGTAATTCGAACTGACTGAATTAAATTTACAGTAAAATACGGAAGTAAAACCAATTTATAATAAAAATAACTACATATGTCTGATAATATGCAAGCACAAGGTAACTTTGGCATACAAGATACCATGTCTGTTGGTGGAGCTGGTGATACCCAGTTACTAAACGATTTATTAGCTCCTGAGACTGCTCAAGCAGATCCAGAAGCAGTAGAGCCAATAGTCAAAGAGGTAGAAGATACTGTCCCTGAAAAGACAGCTCCCAAAGGTAAAGATATTGTTCCTCCTAAAAGTGTAGACGGAAAGACTGAAGAAGAAAAGCAAACTGGAGAATCTCTAATTGCTGACTTCTTAAGTGATAGTCCGGATACAGAAGAGGAAGAAATAACTACAGAGGAAACTCCAGTGGTTGAACCAGAACCAGAACCTGATGTTCTAGATAAGGTGGAAGATGAGGAATCTGATGCAACTGCCCCTAATTTTGAAGCTTTAGCAAATGACCTATTTGAACTAGGAGTATTTAACAAGGAAGAAGATGAAGAGGTAAACATAGAATCACCAGAAGACTTCTTAGCTCGTTTTGAATCTGAAAAGAAAAAGGGAGCACAAGATTTAGTTCAACAATTCATAGGTCAATTTGGTGAAGATTATCAACAAGCGTTTGAATCAATCTTTGTAAAAGGTGTAAACCCAAAAGAATATTTCGGAACTTACAATAATATTGTTAACTTTTCTGAAATGGACTTGAGCAAAGAAAACAATCAAAAACAAGTGATGAAACAAGCACTTTCTGATCAAGGGTTCGAAACAGAAGACATAGATAAAGAAATTGAAAGATTACAAAATTACGGTGATCTAGAATCCGTATCAACTAGACACCATAAGGTGCTAGTAAAAAAGGAAGCTAAAAAGCTTCAACAACTAGAGGCACAGTCTCAACAAGAGTTACAAACAAAAAATGCTATTAAGCAAGAGTATGTTACTAATGTTCAGACTATACTTTCAGATAAAGTAAAAGAAAAAGAGTTCGATGGTATACCTATCAACTCTAATTTAGCAAACGAACTACAAGACTTCTTACTAGTGGATAAATGGAAAACACCAAGTGGAGATACCCTAACAGATTTTGATCGTTCTATCTTAGATTTGAAAAGACCAGAGAATCATGAATTAAAAGTAAAAGTGGGATTACTACTAAAGGTGTTAGAAAAAGATCCAACGTTATCTACGATACAAAGAGCAGGTGTGACTAAAAAGTCTAACCAGTTATTTGGAGAAGTTGCAAGACAAGTTACGAAAGCTAAAACTGTTGCTTCTAAAAAACAAAGTAGTAACAATAAGAAACCTAATTCATGGTTCTTGTAAATTTTAATTAATAATAAAAAACAAATAAAAATGGCAATTCAAACAATCCCAGGTTTAACTGGTTTTACTTATGCTCGTGTAGCGTCTATGGACGCACGTGCTGTAGGTAAACTTACAGATGCAAACCACCTAGAGTCTTTTCACTCTACTGAGCCTGCAGACTATGATAAAAAGATTATCAGTCTGTATACTCAATCTTCATTGTATAGCAATGATTTTCTAGACATGATCAATAAGAGTACACCTTACTTTATTGATAATAACAGCGATGCATGGAAATGGAATATCGCAGTTCCTTACAAATTCCCTAAAATTATTGACATTCCAAAATCTACACAAGATGTGATTGATGCTGGAGGTAAAGTTGGTGTTGATGGACAAGAGTTTGAGCTTATCTTAAGTTCTAACGAATTCTCCAAGAATGCTATCATCTCTGTAGGAACACGTCAATATGGACCACGTTTCTACGTAATTAAAGATCCACAACCATGGAACATGGGATGGATTTACAAATTCACACTAGTAAGTGATAATCCAATTGTAGACTTTGTTAATCCTACATTCTTAACACAAGGTGTTGAATTAGAATTAGTAGATGCTGCTATCGGTGAATTTGATCAAGATCTATTAGGCCTTCCTAAATTAGGTGAAGAAATCACTATGTTTGAATCACTAGGTTCTGCATATGGATATGAGCACAAAATTACAGAATGGGCTGATGACAAAATGTTGCGTGATTCTGCTGGTAAGCCACTGGATATCTTAGTATATGCTCCACAAAGACGTAATCAACTTCCTTTAAGAAGAGAAGATGTTAAGTGGGAGCCATTTATTGAGTTCTGGATGCGTAAGTCTATGCTAGAACTAAAAGTTAAAAGAATGATCTGGGCTTCTCCAGGTACTGTTAAAACTAATGGTTCACAACAAAACTTAAAAAGAACTTCTGCTGGTGTATACCACAGAATGAGAAATAACGGAAACTTAGTACAATACAATAGAGGTGAGTTCTCTGCAAACCTGATTCGTTCAGTATTTGGAGACTTGTTCTATAGACGAGTGGATGTTAAAGATAGACGAGTTAAGATGTATACTAATGAGGCTGGATTCGATGTATTCCAACAAGCTCTTAAAGACGATGCACTTAATTCAGGTCTTACTTTCGTTGCAGATTCTGGAAACAGATACATGCAAGGAGAAGGACAAAATATCACTTATAACTTTGCATTCGATGCAATGGTTACAAGAGAGACAGGTCGAGTTGAATTAATTCACTTGAAAGAACTTGATTTACCACAAACTAATTTAGAGTTTGGACAAAACATGAAATCTACTCCAGTATTTATGGTGTTTGATGTTTCTCCACTATCTGATGGTGCAATGGTAAACAACATCCGAGAAGTTCGTATGAAGGGTGCTCCTTCTATGACTTGGGGTTATATTGACGGAACTCGTTCCCACCTAGGCTTTGCTAAGTCTCAAGGAATGCAGTCTGCTAATAAATTCCCAGGATACGAAATCTGGATGAAAGATAGATGCGATGTATTTATCGAGGATTTATCAAGAACTGTACTTATTGAAGAAATTCCACAGTTCTAAAAACAGAATAGGTGAATTATTGCTAGCGTAATACTCACCCTTCACAGAGAAGTAGTCCCCTCACCCACACTGTCCCTCCTCAGAGGGGACAGGCTTCTCAATCAGAGTGACGAATTAAGTTTCTACCCATTCAATTGGATCACTCTACTAAGTAAAATAAAACCAAAAAGAATAATTAATTAAACTACATTATGGGTAAATTAGGAAAAATCTCTACGATTAAGAAAGAGTATAATAGCAGTCAACTACAGACCCTTCAAAGTGGTCTATCTAAACAAGGTATGACAAGGATTCCTGGAACAGGGGTATTTAAGTACCCTTACAAGGAATTAGATGGTAAGTACCGAACAGGTTTAGATCCTGAAGCTGGGTATATTAAAAGGATTCAAGATCCTCTTGAAAAAGAACTAGAGATAGAAAGAGTTACTGAGCTTAAAGATAAACTTCAAGCTGCTCTAGGAGATATAGATTTAGGACCAAGATCAAAGTTTTGGAACTACGGACTATCAACTGGATCACAAGATCTCTTACATGTAAAAGCAATTAAACTTTTAGATGGAGATAATCTTTACGATTTAACTGTACCTATTCAAGAACTTTCTTTTGCATGGTTAAGGGTACATCCAACCATTGCATCTTCTTACCAAGCGTGGGAAAGAGGTGAGTTTCCAGCAGATACACAGTTTTATGTTGTAAATGATGAGGTTGAAAGTCAAATAGTTTATAAAAAGAAACAACAAATTAATAAAGCTATCATTAAGTTCGATGGCATGAGTATGGAGAAGAAGAGAAAAGTTGCAAGACTACTCGGATTACCAGTTACATCAGATTCCAAAGAGGAAGTTGTTTATAATTTAGTTGATAACATGTTAAAACAATCTGAAGTTAAAAGTGGTTCTTTCAAAGGATTAAATCCTGTAGAAGTGTTTGGCAGATTTGCAGACATGAAAGATAATTTACTACATATTAAAGATTTAGTTAAACAAGCTATTCAACATTCTATCTATAGAATCAAACCGAGCGGTAAGATATACGAAGGAGATTATGAAGTAGCAATGGATGAAGATGAATTAGTTAAGTATCTAATTGATGAAGATCACCAAGATGACTTACTAGTACTCGAAAAGAAATTAAAATCTAAGAAACTAGCTGCAGTATAAGTAGCTAGTTTTTTATAAAACTAGTTAAATATGATACCAGTCGATAGTTTATTATACAAGATTGATCAAAAACTAAATAAACTATCAACTAACGAGCATCAACAAATTGCACTAGAAGACAAAATCTTGAGTTTGAATGAGGCTCAGATTAAGTTGATAAAACAAAAAGTTGATGGTTTTCCAATTCCTAACAGGTTAGGTTTTGATGCGTTTAAAAAAAGGTATGAGGATTTACAAAACTTAGTTGTAGATTTTACAAACCAACCATTACAATTAGTAGAAACTAATACACAATTACATCAGTGGGATGCTGACCTTACACAACTCAAACCTAAATACATGTTCTATGTAGATAGTTATTTGCTAGCTGATAAAGGAAGATGCAAAGATCGTAAGATTTGGATTAATAAAGATCTAAGTAAACATGGAGACATCTCCTTATTACTTAACAATGATCATTATAAACCAAGCTTCGAGTATCAGGAAACAATGAACTCATTGTCTTCTAATAGTCTAAGTGTCTATACGGACGGTACATTTACCCCCACAATGATATATATAATGTATATGAGATATCCTGTATATATAAATAAATCAGGATATATTATGTTAGATGGTACACCATCTACAGACGTAAATTGTGAACTAGAAGAATATCTAGAGGATGAAGTTGTAGATTTAACAGTTCAGAATCTAGCTATGTACACAGAGAATGCTGCTGCTGTACAAAGTGCACAATTTAGAATTCAAACAAATGAATAATTATTAACCCTTAAATATAAATTAAATTATGAGTACATTCGCATTAACCACGTTATTCGTGGTGCCAGTAGGTTCTACAATACCTAGCTCTGGTTCGAAATCTACCCAAGACTTGACCGCTGGTGAAGTTGGTTTTTTTAGCAATACATATGCAGCAGTTGATGCTACAGATATTGCTGATTCACCATATTTCTATGTCGCACAAGGTAGAGCAAATACTTATTTGCAAGGATCTAAAAGATCTGACAAAATTAAAGGATGCCCAACAGCTGGTGCATCTTGTAACTCTAACGTAACAGAATGGTATAAAGTTTCTGGTTGTGCAACTGCAGCTAATCAGATTACTGACATCACAGACTTCAAAGTACAATGTGGTGAAATACTAACTGTAACGCTTAGAGCTTTTTCAAATTATATTAATACGTTATACTTCAACGGATTTACACGTTCAGTAACTGTCCAAGCTCCATGTTGTGAGTGTGGTGGTGATGTATGTACTGATGTTGACACTAATGCATTAATCAATTCACTTATTGCTGCTTTTAACAAGAAAGCTCCTGGTAACAATCCAGACAATATTTCTTTCAGCAGTTTCTATACTTTTGAAAATGTAGGTGGAACTAAACTTAGAATCCACGGAAAACCATTAACACAATATGGTCAACCATGTGATATCGCTGCATTCCCATTTGAATATGACAGAATGTATTTTAATGCATTTGTATACGAAGGACCAGCTACTACTGCTGACTTTATCGTAGCTGATGCATGTAACATTGTTGCAACTTCTTCTATCATCCAAAATTCTACTTACCCTTCAGGATTATCTACTGAATGGAAGCAAGCAGAAATTAACTACTATAGCTACCAAGCTGGGTATTTAAAATCTCTTTATAGAATGGGTGGTTACAATGAGAACTTTGAGTCTTATGTAACTGATGGAGCTGTGTACGATAGCTACACAATCAGATTCAATGAATATGACAAAGCTGCTTACCAATGGGGTGATTATATCCACATGGACAATATTGTAATAGTTGCTGTACCTAATGAAGATTCTTCTGCTGGACTATCTACAGCTGTATCTGCTGTCCTAGAGGCTGCTCTTGGAGATGTTGTTGATAATAATGTTTGTATTACAACTACAACTACAACTACTGCTGCCTAATAGACAGAGTTACATAAAACAATACTAACCTATAATACCAGAGGTGAGAGGATTAAATACTCAATCCTCTGGTATTTTTTTTTAAATAATTCTTATGTCAGCTATTTTACAGTTAGATATTATTGTTCCTCCTAGTTATAGTGTTAATTTACTAGCAGTTACTGATGCATCAGTGTATCCAGATGATCCACCGTTGGTCTCATCACCTACGATTGAAATAGAGATACCTGGATTTGGAACAAAAGTCTTACCTTTCAAACCCTTAGAAACAAATATTTTTGCGTCAGATACTTTAGGAATTACTGAAGCTGGATGCAAACAACCTATTCCAGATGGTATATACTATCTGAAATACTCTGTGGCACCTGCCTACAAGAATTATGTAGAAAAGACTATAATGCGTATTGATAAACTTCAACAAAAGTTTGACGATGCGTTTTTAAAGTTAAATATGATGGAGTGTGACAGTGCTCTGAGAACACAGTCTAACGTTACTTTAAATACAATTAACTTCTTTATTCAAGGGTCATTAGCTGCTGCTAATAACTGTGCTGAGAAAGAAGCTTTAAAACTATACAATCAAGCTAGTAATATGCTTGATACATTTATAAAATCAAATTGTGGTTGTACTGGAAACAACTACCAAATAAACTTTATTTAATTATGGCACAGTGTGCAGGATGTGGAGCAAAAGTGGGGTGTGGCTGTAGACTTTCAAATGGTCTATGTGCTACCTGTAAAGCTAAGTTAGAAAAACAGCAAGGTAAAAAGTAAGACATATGATCTCACCAAGACTAACGAATTGTAAGGAGTGTGCAAACATTCCTGATCTATTACGAAAAATAGACTGTAAACTTGCAGAGCTAGGGAATAACTTATACAACAATGTTGTATTTATGTTAAACAGACCCATAGCTGTTAGTGAGATTTCAGAACTGTTAGTCTATAAACGTATATTACAACATAGATTTTGTGACAGTCATTATGCAAAAGGTTGCAACAGTGTATCTACAGAAGACATTGCAAGTAAGGTAATACGTCTTACAGCTGGTTGTGTACCATTCTGTAACGAACCAACTGTATGTGAAATAACTACATGTGCAATCAAACCTTGTCCTAATCCAACAACAACAACAACTAGTACCTCTAGTACTACTACAACTAGTACATCATCAACTACTACTACAACTAGTACAATCTATCCAGACTGTAGAGTGGAAGGATGTTTTACAACACCAACTACTACCACAACTAGTTCTACTAGTACTAGTACAAGTACAACTAGTACAAGTACATCAAGTACAACTAGTACAAGTACATCAAGCACAACAACAACTACCACTACTGATCCTGTTACCACTACAACTACTAGTAGTCTAATACCAGTCACAGGAAACTCATACTTTACTTTCTGGAGTGATGTTTCAGGTTCTATGAATAGCACAATTGCAGTGACAGCAAAAATAGCTAGTGTTACAGGTGTAAAAGTTCTAGTTGGTGGAACTGCACCAGCAGGATCAACACAAATCCAACTGTCATATGGTAATCAGGCTAATAAAGTTACCGTGCAACAACCTAGTGGAAACACTACAGGTGGGGCGTATTTATGTGTGGTACCTGGCATGGAAGCTATACATCCTTCAATACCTGCAGGAACTTTTATTACTGTAGGATCAAATGCTCTAACATTTAATCTTGTAGACAGTAATGGAGACCCTGTTGCATTAACAGCAGATATTAATCAGGGAGCTAATGGTGTTGTCACGTTTAATCTAACAGATGCTCAGAAAACTGCTGATTACCAAAACACATCTAATTTAAGAAACTTACTTCAAGATTTTTATGCAACAGGTGGAACTGAAGCAAGTGGAAATACAGACAGAGCTACCAATGGTAGTGATGAGTTTGAAGCTCGTGTATACTGGTGTCATAGTGGTCAAGAGAGACAAATTCAAATGCTCTCAAACAAAGGTCTTGGGGACACTATAGACCCAACAGGATATTTTCCTGATGCAGATAGTTTAGTAATTATGGCATTTGGTGATGAGTCAGGTATAGGATATAATATGGATGGTAATTACCCAACTGCAGGACCTCCCTGGTCAACTCGAGCGAGTCAAACAAATTCAAGAATAGTAGATGATATAGCAAGTGTAAGAACTTTTGTTACGAATGTAGAAAATGCAAAAGGTAACACTAATGTATATAGAGCTAAGTTTTTCCATCCAGCAGCTACAAATCAGTACAGATTCTCAACAATAAAACCTCTAGTTTCACCTGAAGGACTTCTTAATGCAGGAAATAATGGTGTAGCTGTAGTTTCAAGTATTGGTAGTGTTCCTGCTAGTGCTTACAACAGTTCTACAGATAATCTAATAAACTACCCAAGTGCAAGTCCTACAAGATTTGCATGGTCAGAGGATCTAGATAATAATCCTGCTAACCCAGAGCAGTACTGGTATGATGAAATAAGAAATACATTAATAAGCTTTGGATATGGAGTTTAGTAAAATCAAAAATTGTAGATAAAGATGACAATAATAATAACATTAAGTTTTGCAGGTGCAGACACAGGTCCTTTTGATCTATACTCGAACGTAGATGGGTTTATTACTCCATTTGAGACAGGTGTGAGTAAAGCGGATCTATTGTCTGGGTATGAAACATCATTAGCCCCTGATGGAACTATAACTGTTAGACTGTTGGACTTGGGTGCATTGTGTACACCTAATACAACAGATATTTATTCTTGTGCTACACCAAACTGTGATTTTTCTGGATCTATTCTTTGTGATGTTACAACAACAACAACCACGTCATCATCAACAAGTACTACAACAAGTACTAATTATCCAGCATTCTCACCATGTACATGGTCAACTTATGGAGGTAACCCTGGAGAAATAGCTGTATATGACTTTAATACTAATTCTTCAAGTCCTGTGCTTGTACCTAATGACTTTACAACTACTGTAGGAATCAACAGACCTATCTGCTCTACAGAAGATAAGTTATGGTTGGCTAGTGTTACAACTGATAATACAGTGGCATACATTAGAGAGTGGGACATAGTTCTATCTGGTTCTGCACCAACTTTATCTTATGTTAGAGAAATAACGATTGCTGTAAGTTCACTTAATTACAAAAGTATATGGGGAACTAAAATATCTACAATAGCTACAACCTCTGATAATAAAACATTACTTGTAGGGTTTAGCGATAGATTTAATGGAAATGTTGCTATGGGTGTTTACGAATGGGACATTTCTACAGTTGGAGATATTGAATTAACTGAATTTAATAATAGTGATCAAGTCACTGTTAGCTTTGGTAATACCTTTGGACACACAACAGAGCTTACAGGTATGTTTATTACTAATGATGGTGATGTTATTCTTTCTAGTAGATATTATGAAGACCAAAGTGATTTCAATGCCTCAAATCGAATTAAACAATATCCAGGCTTACCTTCATCTGGTAGTTGGTCACCAAATCCTAACACTCCTATAATCAACTTACAGAATTCTGGTGTTCCTGAATTTACATCTACATGGACTGGTTCAACTAAAGCTATGCCTGTATGGGGTGTAAATGGATTAATACAAGTAATTCAACCAGAAACACTTGAAGTATATAACATAAGTCAAACAGCACCATATAATGCTACATTAGAAACTACAGTGGCTGACGATAGTGTTTGGATACATACATCAACTGGTTGTGCAAATGTTGGTATTAAATTAACAGATCCTGATTGTGAGGCTACTTGGATACCTGCACTAACTGAACGAGATGCTGAAAATAACCTCTTCTATATTGGGCCTGTTACTTTTACATATCAGGGAATTCAGGTTACAGCTAGTGCTGACGATAACTTCTTAGCATTACTACCAGGAAATCCAGTTGGAGGTATACCTAATAGCGGATGTAGTGGATTATCTAATCCAGCTGCAACTAATAAGTTAACAACTGTTCAAGGTAATGATTTTAGTATTACTCTAACTTTTGAAAGTCCTATTAATAATCTTCCTATTAGAGCTGCTGTACTTAACACTTCTCCTGACTTTAGTGCTGGGGACGTTTATGAAATTACTACAAATACAGGAACACCTTCTATATCAATAAGTAATGGATGTAATGTACAAGTACAAGGAAATAGAATAGGTGGAGGTGTGCCAGATTACAATACAGAAGGTGATGGAGAGTTTATTGTAACAACTCCTACCAACTTTACTGTTATAACTATATCCGGTAATGCACCAACTGGGGGACCAATTCTGCTTGGTTGTGTCACCCCTCCTTTAAGTTGTTCAAGAATATTTACTCGTAACGTTGCATATAGATGTAGTGATGGAATATGTGCTCCTGATAATTTGAATGGAACCTATAGTAGAGTTTATTCACAAAATACTGTAACAAATACTATAGAGGAAATTGCTCTTCCAGGAGGTAGCTATTTCCAACTACCTAATTCAGATATTACTAATAATTATTTTATTGGTCAAGTTAACAATAAAAATGCAGAAGGAGATAGAATTACACAATTTACAAGATGGAGTTATGATACCACATTACCAAGTGGTACACCTTCAAACTTTACATGGGAGGGTATACTTTATACTATAGATCAAAGTGGGTTACCTAATATATTTCCTCCTACTTTTTTTGGAGTAAGTACGGTTAATGACAACTTAATGGTACTATCGTATGGTATCTCTTCCTTTGCTGGAGGAGGTCAACAAGTGATTGAAGCTGAATTTGTAGATGGATCTACAACATTAGCAGTTGCACTTAAATTCTTTATACCTGAACCATTTAATGGTTCTGGTGAACATGTGGTTACCCTTAAAGAAGATGGAACACCAAATAAATTTATAGCAGTCAAATCTAATTATGGAACTCAACCATATGTACTTGCTCAGTTTGATTATGACACAGGTAATCTAGAAGTAGAGATTCCAGGACCAGTTGGTAATTGGAACAGTGGTGGAGATATGGCTGTAGTTGATGATTATTTATATGTAACTTTAGGTATTACTACAGGAGGATTTAGATTATATAGAGTTAATCTACAAACACATGTTTGGGAAGAAGTAGCAAACGAAGATGAATACTTTGGTGGAAGTTCAGGAAGTTTACCATTATGTAGAACAAATGATGGATTTGCAGTACTTGGTACAACTACCACTACTACAACAGATCCTGATATAACAACAACAACTACCACTACTACACCTATACCTGGTGTAAGAACAATATTTACCAAATTCAGTGCAGGGTCAGAACCAGCATAACACATAGATATGAAAGGACTATTAACACAAGAAATAAAAGATAGAATATTAGAGTTGTCTCAGCAACTTCCTAATGTAACTAGTGTTGCTTGGGGAAGAAAAGTTGTTAATGGAACGTGGACAGGTGACTTTGCTATAGTTATAGCTGTAGAAAAAAAGAAGCCTCTTTCTGAGATTTCAATAAATGAACATATTCCATCACGTGTTATAGTATCTGGAAAAAGTATAAAAACAGATGTAATAGAAATAGCGAAGCATGAAATTATAGGTACGTGTTCTTCAACTTGTGGACAAACAAATAACACTTCACTAGCAAACAGACAGTTCTTTCAACATTTACAAGGTGGTATTTCTTTTTCTAGTAGAAATAATGGAACTAGTGTAGGTACTCTTGGAGGTGTAGTTATACATTCAGAAACAGGCTGTTCAGTTGGTTTAACAAATAATCACGTTACTATTCAAGATGCATTTTATACATCTGATAGAAGTGTTACTGGAGCTCTTGTAAATGAATATAGTCCAGTAGATTATGTATACCAACAAGGAGAATTTGGAAGTGCATCCACACCTGCAAGTTATAACTGTGGTGTAAGTTTACAGTATGTTCCTATTCATGCAAAGTCTACAGGTTTATTTAATCAGGTAGATGCAGCTATAATTTCCATTGATCCGACAAGATGGGATCCAACAATTGCATGGAATCAAGTAGGACTAGAGTCTATACTAGGTAGTAATCCACCACCGTTTGCTTCTACATTAGAAATAGATAATATATTAGCTACAAACCCTCGTGTATATAGTACTGGAAGAACTACTGGACCTAAAGGTATTGTACCAGATTGTCCTATGTTAATTCAATCAATAAATGCTACGCTTGAAAATATAGCTTATCCTAGTTCACAAGCAACTAGTGTAAATTGTAAGTTTACTGATGCTATTAGATTTATTAAACCTCCTCAAGAAGATCCTGATAATGCGAGTACAACAGAATATTGTTGTAATCCTATATATTCAGGAGATTCAGGATCACTCCTCCTCGCAGATATAGAGGGAACTATCAAGATAATAGGACTATGTTATGCTGGTGGAGCTCAGGTGGCAGCTGGTTGTTATCTATATGGTTATGCCTGTAGAATAGATATGGTTGCAGAACAAATGGGTATACAGCAGTTTGTTACTCCTGGTCCACTAGTAGATCCAGATACAATTGAGTATATAACTATAGATGGACAAAGTGACCAGAAAATAATATATTGTGAAAGTGAAGCATACTGGCAAGTAGGATTTACAGGTAGTTTAGAAAATAACTGTGGTTCTGAAACCACCACCACCACCACTAGTTCAGCTCCTATTTCAGGTAACTGTAGCCAACCTTATAACTTTGATGCTCCAGAGGGATTCCCAGGAATAAGCACTGGAAATGGAGTTAAAACATTAAGTAATGGGTTTGTACTGACATTATCATCTGATAACGCTGATTGTGAGACAACATATGTTCCAAGTTCTTCTTCGCAACTTCTTGCAAATAATGGAACTGATCCAGATTGTGAACTACAAGGTTTCCACAATAATCAATATAATAATCAGGGTACATATGCTCTAGGTGGTGGAAAGTGTGCTTCATCTACAATGTCATTTGATAACTCAATATCATCTATGGCATTTTACTGTACTGGTATAGGGTATTATCCTAATCCAGGAATATATGAAACAGTGAGAGTAACATCTGACGTAGATCTTAATATATCATTTATACAGGTATGTAGAGAAAATCCTGATAGTTTTATAGTTTCTAATGAGACAGATGGTAGTGTGATATTTAAAGCAAAGTTGAATTCAGGAGATCAACCAGCTCGTGCTTTATTTAATATATTTCCTAGAAACAATGGTGATAGAATTAATGAACTAATATTTACACATGTAGGAGATAAGTTAGCAGGTTGCCTTCTTGATTTTTATTTATGTCCAGATGATCAGCTAACAACAACTACAACAAGTTCGTCTAGTACCAGTACCAGTACCAGTACCAGTACAAGTACTTCTAGTACAACTACTAGTACTACTACCCCTGTACCAACTACTACTACAACAAGTAGTTCAACTAGTACATCTACTAGCACGTCCACTAGCACTTCTACGAGCACTTCTAGTACTACAACTACAACAACAACTATTACACCACTAGTTGGATGTCTAGAGTTTGACTATTTAACTACTACAGATAATAACTTCTGGTATACAGATCCACCAAGTCCTGTAGGTGTGAATACCCCCTCTCTATATGTTCGATCATCTTTCGTTGGACCAACTACAAACACAACAAGTTATACCAACTGGTCTCAAGTTCCAAATACCAACTATGATGTAGTATTTAATATAGGAGGAGTAGACTATACAGCAGTGTATCAACTTCTTGATGTTGGAGTTGGAGCAGTTACTGTTCCTTATGGTAAAGTTAGCACTAACGCTGCTTCAGGTCCGTTATCAGGTACAAGTGCATTCCAATTTTCAAAGATAGATGCAAATGGTAATGACTTATCATCAATACTTTCTACCTTTGATCATACAACTGGAGATGGTTATAAAGTTACTGCATATGGAGATTGTGGATCAACCACTACTACTACAAGTAGTTCTACTAGCACTTCTAGTACAACTACTAGTACTACCACACCTATACCTACAACAACAACAACTACTACTCCTGTGCCTACTACCACTACTACAAGTAGTTCTACTAGCACAAGCACAAGTCC
>Ga0181399_1000021_pt1 | contig 49449 bp, 59 predicted proteins | sample 22SPOviralmetaG_FD_130128 | JGI IMG/M metagenome (GOLD analysis project Ga0181399, IMG submission 130128) | Marine viral communities from the oligotrophic San Pedro Time Series (SPOT) site, San Pedro Channel, CA, USA - 22 SPOT_SRF_2011-05-21 | ecosystem: Environmental > Aquatic > Marine > Strait...
GTGGTAAGAAACCACCGAAGGGATCTCCTAAGGGTATTGCGAATGCTGCTAAAAATGCTGCTAAGAAGGGTGGTAAGGTAACCAATTCATTCAGAAGAGTGTTAAAACAACACGGTCCTGAGGCAGCTGAAAGATTTAAACAATTAGTTGATAAGGGGATGAACCCTGCTAAAGCTTCAAGAAGAGTCAATACAGCTATCAAGGCTGGTAAGATAACATCTCAACCAGCTAAGGCTGTAGGATCAAAAATTGCTAAGAAAGCCGGTCAGAAGTCACTCCTTACTTTGGGTAAGGGAGCACTTAAGTTCCTTAAGAGAATACCCGTCATTGGTGGTCTCATCACATTGGTCGTCTCCTTGTTGAGTGGTGATCCAATAAGTCAGGCATTGTTTAAGACAGCTGGTGCCGTCCTGGGTGGTTTCTTAGGATCATTCATACCTATCCCAGTTGTGGGAACATTACTTGGTGAACTTATTGGTGAGTATACTGGTGACCTGATGTATCATCTCTTTATGGGAGGTGGTCCTGAGGCCGTCGGTAAGAAGTTGCAGGAAGATATCAAGGGTATGTTATCCATGGGTCAGGCTGCTCTTAGTTGGGCTGGTGATGGATTCGAGAGATTAATGGATGGTCTTCCTAAGTTTGCGGTTCCTGGTTTTGTTCCTTTTGTTGGTGGAAAAGATGTGATTAATCCACTTCCATTACTCGCGAATCCATTGTCGGTGATACCTAAAGTTTATAAGGCTTTCTTTACCAGAGATCCAATGAATAAGGGTGATGTTAAATCCGAAGAAAAACCTGAGGAGATAAAGATCCAACCCGAAATGACCGATCCTGCTCCAGATGGATATAGGGAGGACTTGGAGAATGAACCAACTGTTGGTACAAGAACTAGAACTAGAACTACATCTGATGCTGTTTATTGGGGTCCTCTCTTAGAAACTATCGCGAAGAAGGAATCATATGGAGGTTCTTATGATTCAATATATCCATCCACCACAAAACAAAGGAAGTATGGTGGAAAGGCACTAACGGAAATGACAATAGCTGAGGCATCCAAATGGCAAGCATCAACTACTCTTGAAAGAGGATCTGCTGCGGCAGGTAGATATCAGTTTATGCATATTCTAAGTCAAGCAAAATCTGCTAAACTGAAGGGAACTGATATGTTCTCCCCTGAGAATCAGGATAAGATGGCTATCAGTCTGATTGTAAACAAAAGAGAAATCACTCCTGAGATGATTAAAAATGATCCAAATGAAGCAATGATTCGTTTGGGTATGGAATGGGCAGCCTTCCCAATGCCTGTAGACATGCAGGGTAAGCATCAATATGTAAAGGCTGGTCAATCATACTATGCAGGAGATGGAAGAAACGCATCCGGTGCAACTGTTGCGGAAATGAGATCATCTTTAAGTAAACTTGGAGCTCCACCAGTACAAACCACCCCATTAACCACCACACCACAAGTACGACCAACCACACCAATGGCTGAGGCACCAGTAAAGGTGCAACCTGGAATTGTTACTCCAGCTACAACAAAGACTCCACGAGGAACTACAACTACACCTCAAACAACTCCATCTATACAAAATCCACCACCGGCAGCTGCTCCAACTGGTACTGGTTTGACTAATGTTGTTCCAGTTGAAAACTTACAATCAATTGGTGGTGGGACTGGTGAAGTTGGTATGACCAGTGGAAGAGGTATGAGATGGGGTAAAATGCATAGAGGTGTAGATATTGGAACAAGTGGTAAGAGGGGATATTATGTTGCACTCAAGTTGAAGGGTAAGGTATCAGATGTTGGTACATTTGATGGGTATGGTAAGACTGTTGTTATCACCTCTGGTGGAAAAGACTTCTTGTTTGCTCACCTTGCACAGACCATGGTATCAAAAGGTCAATCATATAATGGTGAGATCATAGGTGAGATTGGAAACACTGGTGCAGGAACTGGTGAACACCTACACTTTGAAGTCAGTCCTGCTGGAACTGGTGGTTATCAACAAGATGAAGACCCAATGCCATATGTCAAGTATATTGCTATTGGTAAAATGGGAGATGGTTCTTCTGTTGGAACAAGTGATAGAACTCCTAATCTTTCGATACAGGATCCATCTACTAAATCACCATCACAATCAGGGTCTGTATCACCAGGTCAAAAGTCTTCTATTTCTACACCAGCTGCTATCAGACCAGGACAAACACCTTCTCCAGTGTCTGACATATCACAACAACTATCATATGAAACAATAGGTGGAACTACAATCCTGATGCACCCAAGTGGTCGTCAGTCTGGTGGTAGCGTAGGTGGTGGTGGAAGGTCTGGAACACCTATAATAATGGGTTCTGGTGATGTGGTAAATAGTTACTATAAATCACAACTACTAGGATTTTTATATAAACAAGGTTAATGTCACAATATTCATCAACAGCAGCTGCTAATATAAACAAGCTTACCATCTCATCTAATACTGATGGTGAAGTTGTGGATATTTCTGCTATCACGCCAGAGATATCATACTATGAGAGTGTGTTGTCAAACACTATCACTGCCACTATGGTTGTGGCTGAGACTGGATACGAATCTAAAGGGAAAGATACTCTAGCAACACAGGGCCTTCTTGATGGTCTTCCGATCAGAGGTGGGGAGAGAGTTGATGTTGATATTGAAGATCAACAGGGCAATAAACTTAGTTTTAAACAGGGTCTCTATGTGAATAGAGCCAGGAATGCAACACCTGGAACACAGAAAGATGTATATTACATTGACCTCTGTTCAAAAGAATACTTTGCTAATGAACAAACTAGAGTAGTGAAGAGATATGAGGGTAAGATCTCTGATAGTGTTTCTTCAATTTTAACTGAGGTTCTTAAGTCTAAAGGTGGATCTTTCAATATTGATTCAACAGCTATTGATTATAATTTTATAGGTAATGACAGGAAACCTCTATACACCTGTACCTGGTTGGCATCTAAGTCGGTTCCTTTAGGATCTGGTAAGGGTAAGAATAGTATAGGTGGAGCTGCTGGATATCTATTCTTCCAAACAAGAGAAGGATTCAATTTCAGATCTATTGATACAATTTTTGATCAAACTGTCAACAAAAGATATATTTACAACAACTCAGGTAAGAATCCAGCAGATGGATATGATGGTAATGTTTTATCCTATGATATCGATAGAGATGTTGATATGAAAGACAGCCTGGCAACAGGTGCATATAATAACAGGTCAATCTTCTTTGACTTCTATTCAATGAACTACAAGGTTGTTGAGTATGATATTGGTAAACAGAAGAACAAGATTACTACTGCTGGTAAGAAGTTTGCACCTAGTCAAGTAGCAAGAGAGTTTACACAATCTCCGACGAGATTGTTTAGTCATGTGCTGGATGTTGGTACAATTCCTAGAGGTGCCACATCTGATGCTCAGTTAAAGAACTGGCAGGACAATAAACAATCTTCTAACTATGACGCTGAGAGAAGTATGGTCCAATCGGTGATGAGATATAATCAACTCTTCGCCGTTCAAATAAACATCACTATTGCTGGTGACTTCAGTATTAAGGCTGGAGATCTTGTCTATTGTGATTTCCCAGAACTAAAAGGTGAGAGTGGATTAGAAGTTAATGATCAGAGTGGAGGCATATATATGGTAGCACACGTCTGTCATCGTATTACACCACAGGATTCTTTCAGTAGTCTTTCATTGGTCAGAGATTCATTTGGCAAAAACACAGGGTTCACGAACAAATGATAGAACAGGGTTTATTTAAAAAATATTTTGTAGGTAGAGATGGTTTCTATTGGTGGATAGGTCAGATTGCACCAGAGAAATCATGGAGGGATAATAAGAGGGGTATTCCAAGTGATGACAATAAGAAAACTCCTGGATTTGGTGAGAGATATAAGGTTCGTATCATGGGGCACCACACGGCTGTTCCGTCTGAGTTGTCCGATGATGAGTTACCTTGGGCATCAGTTATGTACCCAGTCACCGCTGGTGGTGGTACGGGTGCTTCATCACAATCATGTAACCTGAGACAGGGTATGTTTGTGTTTGGATTCTTCATGGATGGAGAAGACGGACAACAACCTGTAATCATGGGCGTGATTGGAACTAACAGCTACACAGCTGTTATGAAGAATATTCCTGATGCTAAGTTCATTCCTTTCACTGGTCTATCACCAGAGAATGGTGATAGAGTTGCTACCTATGCAAGATCAGCCAGTGACAGTAAGGGTGAGGTTGCACCCACATCATCAGAGGTTAATGGAGAACCACAAGAGAACAGTCAAGTAAACAATAGTCCAGAGGAACACTCATCAGAGGGAAAATCTGCAGCTGATTCAGTTTCTGCTGAGGACAAAGAAGAATATATACCGGTACCCAAACCAGCAGAATGTAGTGAAATTCCTATGGCTGGTCTTCAACTATCAATGGCCAACTCTATTAAGGACATTGAGAAATTAAGAGGAACACTTAGTGACGCTAGGTTATCAGCAACCAGAGGCGTATCTGACTTCCAGAGTATGATTCTTGAGAAGAAAACACAGATGAAAGAGGACATCTCTTCTGCCTTGAAATGGGTATTTGATGAGATGATTAAGAAAGTATCGGGACTTGGAAATGAAATAAATCGACTCCTGCAGGGAATAGCAGGAGCAAATGAAAACTATGCTGGTCAACCGGGATTTGTTCAGACAGTTAATGGTTTTATTTGTGCAGTCAAAGCGGTATTCCAAGCTCTAATTGAATATCTGGGTGATCTGGTTGATTCTATAGTTGATAAGGTTATCAATGTAGCTAGGTGTTTCGTAGAAGACTTTATAGCTTCTATCTTGGCACAAATTGATAACCTTCTTACTCAGTTTATCAATACTGTGTTCGGTGCGGCCATGGATGTTATCAATGGTGTCATTAATGTAGGTGATCAAGCACTTAGTATTGCAGCCAATATTACTTCATTTGTTCAGGACATTCTTTCTATTCTTGATTGTGAGGCAAATGATTCTTGTGAGGCTTATCGTGTTGATCAATGGAATATTCTTACGGGTGGTCAAAGTGATAGAAAAAGCCTTGGTAGTATCGTTGATAAGGTTAAAGGATTTAGTGACCAGTTCAATCAAGTATTTGACTTTACCAATGGTATCAGTGATGTCATAGAGAATCAGTTTAACTTTAATTTGGATAGTATCTTTGATAAACCTGATTGTGAAATCGGTCCTTTGTTGTGTGGTCCTCCAAGTATAGCAATCTTTGGTGGTACTGGTGCTGGATTTGCAGCCAATCCTATCATTAGTGAAAGCGGATCAATCATTGGTATAGATCTTGTATCAATGGGTAGTGGATATGGTGATGGTTCCTATGCAAAAATTGTAGATGCATGTGGCAATGGTAATGGTGGTGTAATTATTCCATTCCTTGGACAATTTGGGGATGACATTTGGGATAGATTGAATGGATATGAAGATGATTTTGGTGATCGTGATGACCTTGTGGGTCAAGGGCAGAGAGGTGTTCTTGATTCTTTCTGGCAAAACAGAAGGTTTGAATTAGGATCTGGTAGTGGTGGTGCTGATGGTCCTTCAATAACATCACCAGCATTTGCTGGTTTGGGATCGGTTTTCACTGGTCGTATTGGTCCCGAAAGATTGGCTCTTGGTGGTGATATAACTGGTGTCACTACTGCTATCTTTGATCCTTTCGTTGCAACGAGACCTATTGATGAGAAAATAGAGAATCAACAATCAATCTTTACCGGTAATATTACTGCTGACTCTGGTAGATTGAATATTGGTATCGGTGACACTGATGATTTTGGTCTTGGTTTCTCCACTAGTACACTAGGATCAACAGTTGATGGCGGTTTTAAGTATACTAGTATTAGTTCATCACCATTCGCTGGTCTGAGCAGTGTTACTTCTGGTATCACTACTAACAGACTTACTGGTGGATTTATATCTACATCTATATTTGATCCTCAACTTGCAATAAGACCTGGTATAGACACGACTGGACTACCCACTGATTCTATACTCAATCAAGGTGTTATTGGATTTATAATCAAGGATGGTGGTACAGGTTATTTGACCAAACCAGATGGATCAAAAGGTGGTATGAATAGAACTTGGTCTCGTTCTGATCAAACCATTTTAAAGAAAATAGATGGAACTTATTTACAACCACTTAATCCTGGAGCATTTTTGAAACTAGTGGTGGGAGACATTATAGAGACTCCACCTGGAACAAAGATAGTATCAGAGAAATCTGATGATGGAACTGGCGGTGGTGAGGAGATTATTGGTGGCACACCTTATATTGTAAAGAATAGTGGAAACATTACCGTTCCTAATCCAACTAAGGGCACAATAAAATTTGATTTCCCCACAAGTTCTGACGGAACATATCCAGTTATTTTATATTTGAGAGCTATCTATATTGATATTCCTGGTGCATCATATAAAGATGGTGATGAAGTTATTATTTCACCTAGTAAGGGTGCTAAGGCTGTAATTGAGACAAGTCCTAGTGGCGGTGTTTATAGAATCAAAGTAACAGAAACAGGAGAAGGATTCAAAGAAATGCCCAGAGTTTATATCAAGTCTGATACCGGTATTGGTGCCAGACTTCTTCCCCAACTTGGTGTAAATAGAGTTGAAGAAGACAAAATTGATGCAGATACTGTTGATAAAGTTGTCAATGTTACTGACACTACAGGAAGTATAGCTTCATCGTATAGCACATCAGGAGGTATTTAATGTCTGATTCTGATAATGGACAAAAGAAAAATCTATACACCATCAGATATGGAAACTCTGATGGTGAGATGAAATGTGGTCATGTCACTGGTGATAATGAGATTTCCGCCTTTTTAATTAGAAGTGGTTTCTTCCATAACCACTATATTTCACTAGATGGTACAGGGGAAAGACATAGGGCTGGTGGTACTACCTGTAGGTCACCAGGTGCTTTCCAAGTGAGAGCCGGAGATAATTGTGGCAAGGAAGATCAAACTATCCTAATGAGTGCGAAGAATGGAGATATACTTATCTCAGCACCTCATGGTAAGATCATTCTAGATGCACAAAACATCTTATTAAGGGCTCAGGGTCAGGGTGGACCTAGTGGAACAGGTTTTATTGATATTGAAGCTAATGAGAAGATTAACATAAAAGGAAGGGGTGATGGTGTTGATATTCAGGGCAACTCCAGTGTCACAATTAAATCTGACAACGTTGTTGATGTTATTGGACAAACAACCATGAATATCTACGGTGGAATCATTGATATGGCTGATGGTAACGCAACATCTTTAACATCTAAACCAGGTAAGACAGGTGTCAAAGCTGTAACAGTTCTTGATAGTTTTGGTATAGTCAATGCAGTTAGTGGTCTTGTTGGTTTTGATCAAAATCTGGAAAGTAAAATGTCAGCATTTCAAAAATTATTTCAATGAAATTAAACGATTATTCCTCTCTGAGTGGTCCAGAGAATGGTGTCTATTGTAGAGGTAGACTAAGACACGACACACACATTAACTTACCTGAAGAGTGGGATGGGGTTGTAAATGTAGAGACAATTACTGTCTGTATTACTCCTATTGGCTCACATCAAGATATAATTGTAAAGGGTGTTCAGGGGGGTAAGGTAACTTTACAAGCTAAAGTTGGTTTACCTATCGACTGTTACTACCATATATTCGCGGAGACACTACTATGGCAAAGGTAACTGATCTATTTGTAAATAAAAGACTCATTGTTGGTGACCCAACAATTCCTGGTGGTCCTACTGCACTTGGTAAATCTAAAGCAGAACTGAGAGGTGGTGCTTATATTGAAGCACCAATGATTGTAGGTGACGATACTAAGTTCCCACTACCTGAAGCTACCATGATGATTGGTAGGTGTACGAATGCTGATGCTTTAGCTCTCATTCCTGGTTTATTCAGAATTAGAAACCTAATTCCTGGTACTGAGACACCTCAAGACGTTGTTATCGGTGACCCATCAGGACCTGTTGGTGTGACTGTGTTCTGTGGAGCATCAACTTTCATAGTTGAGGCTGCAGCTATCAGTCTTATAACTATTGCCAAAGTTGAAGCTGCTGCTACTGTTGTTGAAACCGAAGCTATCAGCACTGAGATTGGTAATCGAGTGAAGGCTGGGGCGAAGACAGAAATTGGTGTTGATGCAAACTTGTCATTAGCTATCAACCAGGCTCCCATAATAGGATCCACTATTGCAAAGATGATTGATCATGTTACTCCCAAGGCCACGCTGAATAAAACGAATATCATCGCCGTCAGTAAGAAACCATTTGATATTCTTCATCCTACTAAAGAGGGACATCGACTGAGATATGTTTCACTTGAGGGACCGGATGCTGAGGTATATGTAAGAGGTAAGTTAAAGGGTAATAATACTATTCATCTTCCTGATTATTGGAAAGGTTTGGTTGACCCTGAAAGTATCACTGTAAATCTTACACCCATTGGTTCATTTCAACCATTGTATTACGAAGAAGTTGAGTGGTGCAGTACAATTAAAGTAATCAACTCTGACGGTGGTCCTATTAACTGCAGTTACACTATCTACGCAGAAAGAATTGACACTGAGAAAAACATTCCTGAGTATAAAGGCTTGACAACATCTGACTATCCGGGTGATAATGATGAATACAGATTGTGATATGAATGGGAAAAGTTCATGAAGTATTCCCTCTGGTAATCTATCAGGGGGATGTTAGTTGTCATAATAAATTTAAAGAGAATCTAGAAGATATCAAGAAGTATTGGTTCAATGGGTATAAGTATGAATCTCCTGAAGGTTCGGAGAGAATCTTTCTACATCATAATGAGAAGTATAGAGAGTTTTTTAGTGTAGGTTTGAGGAAGGTATTTGATGAATACCTTGAGACTCTGAAGATTGATTATAATAAACTTAACTACCACATTTGTAAGTCATGGGTGGTGTACCATAAGGATGATACTACACCACCATTAGCACCACATAAACACAATGAAGCCAACATCAGTTTTGTGTATTATCTAAACACTGATGAAACTTCTGATAAGTTTGTAGTGAATCAGAATTCAGACAACAATCCCAATCAGGTTTGTATGGGGTTCTTTGATGTTGCAGATGAACTGAATCTAATGACTGGGTTTAACAGATACAATTGTAACAATTATACTATTACCCCAAGGGAAGGTAGTTGTATTGTTATGCCATCTGAAACTTATCATCACACTATTAAGAAACAACCTAGAGTGAATGAGAGAGTAGCTATTGCTGGTGATGTAAGAATTACTCTGAAACCAAAATACTATAGATATCATCAGGGTTGTACTCATCCCTCACAGTGGTTGGAGATATGAGACATAATTATAAAAATGGCATTAAAATCGTTCGTGATCATAGGTTACCCAAACTCATCAAACACTCTGAAATATGTTATCCACCACCCCATCCAGATCATATTGACGGGGCTGATATCACATATCCAGGTATTTTAATTGAGTATCCAAACGGATATATGATTGAGGATGGAGTCCATAGAATGGCTAAATTACAGAGAGAGGGATTCTATGAGTCCTTGTTCTATGTTGTGAGTAGATTAGAATATAAAAATGGAATAGTTGCCATGACATATGATCATGAATGGGTAACTTTAGGATTATGGAATATTGGTACATTAACCCCAAAAAGACACAATAAATAACTAAAAAACATATTATGGCAGAAAATAGCGATGCAATGTTAGATACTCTCTCGACTGTCACGGGAGATACAATGATTGTACAAGATGAAGCTAAGAGACAGATATCCGTTCTTGATACGGCTAAGATACCATATACTAATGCAACAAAAAACTTAGATAGAGCACTTCATAATCTTATAACTCCGGTCAATGATACCCTTTATGCTACTAGAGATGCATATGATCAGAGAGTTGATGTTCAGAACTGTAGGAGTGATTTGTTTTGGAGATTGACTGGTATTACTAGTACTGCTACTGGAACACCTGATGGTCATACAATTCAATATACATTTACTTGTACTAAACTTTCTTCAGTATATGAAAAGACAGGTGGTGCAGCTGGGTTGACTTCCACAACAGCAGGTGCTGGTTCTTCCGTAGGAATTTCTACAAATTCCGTCACATACTTTGATGGTACTACTTTTAATAGTATAGATTTACCAGTAGAGGGTGACTTACTGAATGGTGTTGGTTCTTTCTTTGACACTTTTTATGAACCAGATAATCTTCATGGTTATAAACTGTATGATGAACCATATGCAAGAGATGTGTTTGATACATTTCGTGGTGTAGGTGTGGGTACGATCAGTCTTGGGACCCAAGCCAGTACAAACTTCATGACCATTCTTGATCCAAATATTGAGATTAAAGTAGGTCAATTAGCAACACCTAGTCTATCAGGATACTTTGCAACTAAGAGTTTGACTGTCACGGGAGTTGGAACAACAGCTGTTGATCTAAGTTCATATTCATTCACTGGTATCGCTACATCAAGACTACATACTGTTCCTTATATTACTGTCGATCAACTTCCTATTCTAGGATTTGATGCACCATTGTCCACAGCTACGTCGGATGCAGGGGAATTCATGGATATCTTGTTCTCACAGGATCCATCTACCATTAGTGATTCAATGGCTGTTTCTATTGAGGATAGTCCATATGTTGATCAAACAATTGAGATCATGTCATACAATAGAGCTGGTGCTGGTGTGTCAGTTTATTACACTAATACTGGAATTGCTAGTGGTACAAGATCATGGAATAAATTTCTGGATGGACTCTTTGATCCAGAAACTGAAGATCCTGAAGACTTTGATACGAAAATTAGTGAACCACCTATTGGAGCTAGTAAAATCTATTATAGAGTTGGATTTCCAAATAAACCAGTCACCTGGCCAGGTGGTGCTGACGCGGTAGAGGGTTCAACTGTAATAATTGATGATACATTTGTCACCTTAGCTACTTTATATTCCCCCCTTTCAGTAGCATGTGATGACACTGAATTAAATGAAGCAATTTCGGCTAGAGATACAGCTGAATCTAATCTTGCTTCTAATCCTGCTCGGGATGGAATGGCTGAAGTTTCAAATCAAATCAAAACCAAAGTCAATGAGGAGTTTAATTTGAGAATTTGGGCATACAGAGCACAGATTGGAACATCAAATGCTAGACGACTCAATTATTTTAGTTTCGAAGACCTTATGAAAAACTCTCCTTACAAGGATATCATAAACGCTGACCCGGATGACGAGTGACAAACTGTCACAAGCCTTCTTGACTCGGACCTCAGTCTGATCTATAGTAAGAGAGTACAAGACAAACTCCCATGACTTCCAAGTACGATCGTGACGACTATACTGTTGATAGTGAGGAAGATGAATATCTCACTCGCGTTGTGATTGATACTTGTGCTCGTCGATTCTACATGTACTCTAATGAGGGTGAAACTAAGGTTGTCGATGCCAATTCCCCTCAACAGTTTATGGACATCCTAGAGGTTGTCCGAGCTATATGTGAGGAGGATATGATTGTGTATTCTGACCCAGTTATTGCTGGTTGAACCCTGTATATTATTTTATCTTTCCTTTGTAAAAAGGTCCAATAAAAAATCTGGGGTATTTTTACCCTTTTTTACTTTTTATGAATCAATATTTCCCTTCTCTGTATCAAGAAATAGTCAAGTGTTATGAGTATGAGACCAGAAACGCGACAATCTATGGAAATGTTATTCGAAGCGAAATGGAACTTACCAAAAGCGGCGAAAAATTGCAATCTAACTTGCAAGGAGATGAAGATAACATTCAATGAATACTGTGAGTTTCACCCACCAACATATAACGAGGCAGGAGAGCTGATAAATAAGTCATAATAGATATAGTGTGCGAAGAAGATGCCATTATCGAGACTTGATAACTTCCTTAAGAACGTTCGCGGAAACATCATTTATGTTAACCCCAATGACCTAGATGCTACTGATAGTATAACAAATCAGGGCAATTCAATGGGTCGCCCCTTTATTACTATTCAAAGGGCACTCGTTGAGGCGGCTAGGTTTTCATATCAACAGGGTCTTGATAATGACAGATTTGGTAAAACAACAATTCTTCTCTCACCAGGAGAACATATTGTTGACAATAGACCGGGTTGGATTCCACTAAATGCGTCTGATTATAGGCTTCGAGACGGAACTCAGTCTTCTGATTTCACTTCTTTCAATACTGCATCAAATTTTGACCTTACATCATCTAAGAATGACCTGTATAAGTTAAATTCGGTCTCTGGTGGTGTCATAGTCCCCCGTGGTGTTTCTCTCGTTGGACAGGATCTGAGAAAAACGACAATCAGACCACTTTATGTTCCAGATCCAGAAAACGACAATATTGAAACAACGGCTATTTTTAAGATTACTGGTGGTTGCTACTTCTTCCAGTTTACTATCTTTGACGGTAATCCAAACGGGACTGTCTATAGGAACTACACCAGTGGAGATATTGTTCCAAACTTCTCACACCACAAACTAACCTGTTTTGAGTACGCTGATGGCGTTAATAATGTAGAAATTGACGATACTTTTATTAGTAATTTCAAGTCAGAAAGAACTGACCTTGATATGTACTACGAAAAGGTCGGTTTAGCCTATGGTACATCTTCTGGTAGAGAGATTCAACCAGATTATCCATCTTCTGGTCTTGATATTCAACCTAAAATTGATGAATATCGTATTGTTGGACCAACTGGTGGTGGCACAGAAATTAGTGCAATTCAAGCTGGTGATGGAACGATTCTTGGTAAGAATGAGATCATCACTGTCACTCTCTCCGAACCACTTTTCGGTCTCGATGTAGATACAGCCTTCCAAATTAATGGTGTAAGTGACGTTGATTATAATGGTTCATTTGTTGTAAATGAGGTTCTGACATCAACTACAGAAGGTACTACATCATTCAAGTATCTTAACTCTGTAATTCCTAACTCTGTTGCACCTGTTGTCGCTGGTGCATTAGTCAATCTGGATATTGACACCGTTTCTTCTGCATCTCCATACATTTTCAATATCTCATTGAGATCTGTTTATGGTATATGTGGTATGCACGCTGATGGTGCAAAGGCTAGTGGATTTAAATCCATGGTTGTTGCTCAGTTTACGGGTGTGTCACTTCAGAAGGATGATAATGCATTCTGTAAGTTTGACAAATCAACTGGTTCATTTAAGTTTGCAAGTACAGTAGATAATATTCATAGTGATCCTAATGCGAAATATAGACCAGAATATTACAACTACCATATTAAGGCGTCAAATAACTCTGTTGTTCAGTTAGTATCCATTTTTGCTATTGGATATGCTCAACACTTTGTAACTGATAGTGGTGGTGATTTCTCTGTTACCAACTCCAACTCTAACTTTGGTGCAATTGCTCTTGCATCGAAAGGGTATCGTGATATTGCTTTTGGAAGAGATGACGTTGGGTACATCACCAATATTATTCCACCAAAACAACTACCAACGACCACAATCAACCTTGAGTATGGTTCTATTGATGTAACCAAGACTGTTGGTGTTGGTTCTACTGGTAGATTGTATCTCCACAACGAGAAAAACCAGTCTGCACCACCAAAGAGTGTCATCCAGGGATATAGAATTGGTTCCAAGGTTGATGATAAACTCAATCTCCTGATTACTGAAGGTGGTGAATCAATCAACTATCAGGCTCGTATTGTGATGCCTGATGACACCACAACTAAGAAGGAATCTTCTAGAAAAGTATTCGATGTTGCTAGAGTTGGTTCATCTAATAGTATTAGTAACAACACTCTGAATCTCACATCAGACCATAGGTTTATGGATGGTGAGACAATCAGAATTTCTAGTGATAATGCTAGACTCCCAGATGGTATTAATAATAATAGAGTTTATTATGCTATTACCACAGGACTCAACGATGATCAAGTTAAACTTGCTGTAAGTTCTAATGATGCCTCCACTGGAACATCTGTTGATATCAACAATCTTGGTGGTAATCTGATCGTCGAATCTAGAGTCAATGACAAAGTATCTGGTGATATTGGACACCCAATTCAGTATGATACCAACGAGGATCAGTGGTATGTAAATGTATCTAGTTCTTCTACTGACAATCAACTATACAGTAAGATTGTAACACTAGGAACATCAGTTCTTGGTGAAGCCACTTCAAGAACATTCATTAACAGACTCCCAGATAATAGAGCACTTGCCGATAGGATCTATAGGTACAGATATGTCATTCCATCAGGTGTAGGTATTCAATCTGCTAGACCACCTAGAGACGGTTATGTTATCCAGATGTCTAACGACGTAACTGGTGTTGATAATAGTGAAATTGCACTTAAATATAATCCTGGTTCGGTCACTATGTCCAACCAGTCTCAGATGAGAAACTTAAGTTTCCTTCGCGACGCTAACTGGAATAATGGAACAGCCTACTATACCTCAGAACAACCACACAACCTTGTAACTGGTTCTAAACTTGTCATTAATAATGTGACCAGTACAGAAAATCCAACTGGTGTTGCAGGTTCAGCATATAATGGTTCTAAGGTTGTTATTGGTATTTCCAGTTCTCACACATTCCTTGTTTCTCAATCAATTGATCCCGGAACATTCACAAATAATACATCTGCAAGAACAACCGATCTTCCGACATTCAAAACTAAACGAAGTGATAAGACATTCTACGTTTATGATGTTGAACAGATCAAAGAGTATAAGACCGGAGAACAAGATGGTATTTACTATCTGACCATTATTGATTCTGGAAACACCCCATCCGTTGCTCCTTTTAATGATTCTGAAGAGTTCTCCTTCTCCTCACCTATTGTCAATCTTTATCCTCAACTTGATAGAGATAATCCAGTAAGTGACGCTCCTTCAGCACAAACATATGCACTCTCCAATATTTTGGGTAGTGTCGAAGTCAATGACCCCAAAAATAGTATTACAAAAGTCGGTGTTGAGAGAGTAGAAAAATCTTATCACCTGGCTCAAAATGTCACCAGTATTGTATCAACTTCAGAGACTGATCACGAAATTACCTTAGATCGTGAACATGGGTATAATAGTATTGCTAGAGTATCAATATCCATACCTGGTACCGGTTATGGTAACGGTACAGGTGCAGGCGAAAATATCTATAACGCAATTCTGAGTTCAAATACATTACCTGGTAAAGAAGCTACATCAAGAATTACAGTTGATAACAATGGTTCAATTGCAGATGTCAAGATCATCAGTGGTGGTTCTAACTATAATGTAGGTGACGTATTGAATGTCACAGGTACAGCTACCACTACTGGATTCTCTGGTGGTCAGGTTACAGTATCTGCTATTCAAAATAATGTTGGTGATACACTTAGAATCTGTGGTATCAATTCTGCTTTCTCGACCTACAACGGATTTTACTCAATTAGTGGAATCTCTACAGCTAATAAGGTATCTCTTACATCAGCCAATCTTATTGTTGGATATTCAACTACTCCTATTGGTGGAGATGTGACGGTCAACTCTTGTTCTAGGGTCACTGGTCCTAGATTAGACATTGATAGTATCGACTACGACCCAATCGTTGGTATTGCTAGTGTTACTACCATACAGAATCATGGATTGGTTTCTGATAATGTAATTAGAATTGGTGGATCTACCAATAATTTCTTTAATAGAAACTTTACGATAACACAGGTAACGAACCTTAATAAATTTAATATTGATATTGGGATTAGTACGAGTTCTCAAGTAGCCTCCGGTACACTTGCTGGTTACTACGTGGGTACTTCACCTCAAGGTGGTACATTTACTCTGTATGATGAAAATTTTGGTGGTAGAACTTCCAACTCTTACGCTGGTATCTCCACAGTATTGTCTTCTCCTATCATTAATACATCAATTGATGAGATTGAGATTGAAAATCTGAACAACTTTAACTTCAATATTGGTGATTATGTAAGAATTAACAATGAGATTATGAGAGTTAAAACCACCGTTAACTCCAATCCAATTAAGGTTTTTAGAGGTATTCTTGGTACCAGAACTTCAACTCATGTTCAAGGATCTGTCATTAGAAAGATTCATATTCAACCTGTTGAACTTAGAAGAACATCAATTATCAGAGCTTCTGGACATACGTTTGAGTATCTTGGATATGGTCCTGGTAACTACTCAACGTCACTTCCACAGAGACAGGCGGCACAACCTGGTCTGACTGAACAGTTGTTGTCTCAGTCATTCAGATCTAATGGTGGTGTCAGTGTCTACACTGGTATGAATGATCAGGGTGACTTCTATATTGGCAACAAGAGAATTTCCTCTAACACTGGTAAGGAAGAGGTATTTGATACTCCAGTTCCTACTATTACTGGTGAAGACATATTTACCATTGGTGCTGAGTCTGGTGTTGATGTCATTAACCCACTTGACGCTACTATATCCAGAGGTCTTAAGGTTGAGGGTGGTACTCAGAATAATATCCTATCAGAATTTAATGGTCCTGTGGTCTTCACCGAGAAGATTACATCCACTTCAGATGAGGGTATTGAGGTTAACTCTATGTTCCTCCAGGGTGACACAGTTGTATCTAGAAAGTACACTGTAGGACTCGGAACTCCAGTATTGGCTGGTAATCCTGGTGATGTTGTTTATAACGCAAATCCAAGCAAGGGTGGAACAATCGGATGGAATTACTCTATTGAGAGTGGTTGGTATCCATTCGGTGCTATCAGTATTAATCCAAATGGCAGTGAAATGTTGTTTGATAAGATTGGTGTTGGAACTGAAGATATTCTACCCAATCAGACATTCCAGGTTGGTTCTGGTTCATCACTATTCACTATTGATGGCGATGGTGGTGTTGGTCTTGGAACCACAGCTAATGGTCTCAAACTGAATATCGAAGGTGATGTTCGTATTGGTACTGGATTCACAATTTATGGTGATGGTTCTGGTATTACCAACCAGGATAGTATTTGGCAAAAGGGTGGAGGAAACGCCTTCGTCTATATCAAGGACGATGTAAACATCAAACTCGGATTAGGTGTTAGTACTGGAGACATTTATGGTCAAGTTCACTCCGCCGGTACAGCACAAACTTCACTATATGTTGGTAATGAATCTAGATTTGATGGTATATCAAGGTTTGATAGTGGAGTTATTGTTGGTGGAGCACTGACAGCAACTGGACCATTTGACTTAGATAACACATCCGGTACAATTACCGCTGGTGTTGTTACATCTACGACCATTCAATCTGGAGCCGGTTCTACAATCCTCTCGGTAACATCTACTGGTGTTGGTATTGGAACTACAGTTGCTAGATCTGCACTAGATGTTGATGGTAGAGCTAGATTCAATTCCTATCATGAAATTGCACAAACTGTCACATCATCTGCTAATGATGTAGAACTCGATCTATCAATAGGTCAGTCGTTCCTTCTGACAACTAGTGAGAATGTCACATCATTTACACTGAAAGGGGCGGCTTTGAATTCCACAACAGCATTTACCCTCAAAATTACACAGGACGCAACAACACCCTATACAGTTGATATAGATAACTTTAGGACAGAGAGTAGTTCTGTGATACCAGTGTACTGGCCAGGTGGAATCACACCTATAGTAACAACTGTAGCTGGTAGAGTTGATATCTATTCATTCATGACATTTGATGGTGGAACTTCACTGTATGGTGTAGTCGGAGGTCAAAACTTCTCATGATAGGGTTCAAATTTAATAGGTCCGTTCCTACAACACTAAAGTTGAATGGACCTAGTTTAGGGTATCTAGAACAAGTAACAGACACAAAACAACATATAACAGGTGTTGTCACATTTTCAGGTATTACAACTGCCACATATCCAAATGATAATGTGGGAGGAACATTTGATTTCAAATGGTATCTGGATGATAGTGAACTGAATAGTTCAATGACATCACCATCTGTATCAATAGTAAGTGTTGGTAATTCTTCGATACTTACTCTTGATAATATTCCACTAAGTAACGACAACTCAAGAGTCTATCTGAAGACGGATTATATTCCAGCAACTGGTGAATCACAGGCAAATAATGAACCACTTCAGTCAGATACTGGTACAATTGAACTGATCAAAAACATTCAGATCCTGACTCAACCAGTAACTCAAACTGTTGCTTCTGGTGATGATGTAACATATACAGTTGAAGCTCAACTGGAGAATGGATTAACAACTGGTATCGAGTATCAATGGTATTTTGATGGTTCAATCAGGAATGATGGTGGTGTAGCTGGATTTACATATAGTGGAACTAACACAGATAGTGTTAAAGTTGCTGTTGATGAAAATGTAACAACTGGTGGTCCAGCAGTTTGTATTAGTGTCCTTGGGTTGACTCTTGAGAGTCAATCTACAATTGATAGTGATTGGTCCTCCTTTAGATCAAGTTACCCACAAAGACCATTCTATCTCTTACAACCACCACAATTTTCCGATAGTCTTCTGAAGGTGCCTTCATCATACACTAGTGATGGTCTTGCATATCCTATACAAGCTATAAATTTGGACGTTGGTGATACAAACCAGACAAGTGATTGGTTCACTCTGACTGGATTGAATAATGCTCCAGCTGGTACTTCGGTCTCTCTGGCAATTGATGATTCATTTGGTGGACCAATATCAATTACAGACAATAGTGGGAGTGTAAGTGTATCAGATCCAACCGGTTCTAATATTCTTATCTCAGTAAATAGATTTATCAATGTTCCTAGTGGAACTGAAAGTCACCCAATCGGAAGTATTGGATATGATATTACTTTCACCCAGTTAGGATCAACAGGCGATGTTGATCTTGAGGCATATGTTAACAACACTTCAACTAGGGCAAGTGGTCTAATTGCAGGTGACAATTCTATTGCAGTTTCACCAGGTTACCCACAGAGACTCAGTGCAAACTCATTCAGAGTTGCCTTTGACATGACTAATAGTCTTGGACCAGGAAGACAGGCAACACTGGTGAGGAGTTGGGGATTTAACTTCCTTTCACCAATCGTCTATGGTATTGGTGGTAGAACTGTTCAGATTAATGTCAGAGCATCAATAAATGAGTTCACTAAGAAGTGTAGAGATAATGGAATGAATCTCTACTATTCTACTATGTCTGGTGAGAGATGGGCTATTGATCATAATAGGTCACTACCCGAAGCTGGTAATAATACTGTTCAGAATCTATATTGTGAGGTATCACACCCACAGTCGTTCAATTCACCTCAGAATACTAACACTGTAACTATGACAGTGGTCTCACCAAGACCACTGATTACTTTTGAAGCTTATACTTTCGCTAATGACTATGCAACAAAAGATGTAGACTTTGATAGTAATCCTGAATTTACACTTGATCAGAACACTTTTGGATCACAGTATAATATCATTCAATTCCACTCAGTAGAGAGGAACAACCCTATCATCATGAACATGTTTGGTTCTAAGGGATCTGGTTCTAATGGTGGAGAAGGTGGAACTGCAACTATCAAATTTACAGCTGAAAAAGATATTGAGTATACCGTGATTGGTATCTCAAATAATTCGGCTGTATTTTTGTATCGTGGTTCAACTCTTATCGCTGTTGTTGGTGAAGGTGGAAACGCTACATCTTCAGTATCAGGTGGTGCCGGTGGTGGTGCAAATGGTTCTGGTGGTGATGGTGGTAATAATGGTAATTCCGGTGGTCAGTATTCATCACTGTCACTGAATGGTGTATATGGTTCAATAACACCATCTAGCGTTAGTTTGCAGAGTGGTGATACCTTAGCAATTCAAAACCAGGGTGGTAAAACTATTACTTGTACCAAGGGTTCTTATTGGATAAACCAGGCTATCTCGGCTTGTAGTAATAATAGTTCAAGTGAGATTAAGTATGTCAACATTGATGGGACAACTATTAATTCAAGTTCTTCTATCATTAGGGGATTTAAACCTGGATATACCATTACTTCAACAGCTGGTGCTGGCCTAGCTGGTGGTGGACAAGGTGGTAATGGTGCATCAGGTGGTGATGGTGGACAATCATCCAGCCAGGGTGGTGGAGGTGGATCAGGATACAATGATGGTAGTGTAGAGGTTATATCAACTCGTCTTGGTGGTTCAACTGGACTGGCTAAAATTACCATGAGAACGGAAACTTCCCAGTTCGTACACTTCTTTGATAACAGAGTTAGACCTAAGAGAACTACTTCTCTTACAAGTACTGGTAATATTGTTAGTGTATCTGCTCAGTCTGAGAGTGGTAATGGTCAACCAGGTGATACCGGTGCTAAACATTATCTCGTCACAATGGATGCTGACTATACTGGTCTTACTATTGACGTTACATCAGATCTCACAGCTGCTGGTGGTTCAACCGATCCAGACATGCGAGCAGGAGCGATACAGAAACAGAACTCTACTCAGTGGAGAGTGTGGTTCGTCAGAGGTGGAGGAACATCCAATACCTTTATCAGAGAAGCGACCATTATTGGAAACTTATAAATAACTATCAGGTGGATAGTGAAACCTAACGGAGACAAATGGCTGTAAACAAGAATTTTGTAGTCAAAAATGGAATAGAAGTAGCAAATGATCTAATTTTTGCTTCATCTGACCAAAATAAAGTCGGTATAGGTTCCACTCAACCTAATGCTCTCCTGGAAGTTGGAGGGGATTTTAAGGCACTTGGGAATTCAACTGTAGTTGGATTTGCAACTATCCAAGATACACTTAAAGTTGGTAGTGGTGGAACCGTACTTCTTGCTGATGTTCAATCAGGAAGATTAGGTTTCAATACAGCTACACCACATCATAATGTTCACATTTCTAATGTGGGTAGTGGACTTACTTCACTATATGTTGATGGTGGTAATGTTGTTTTTACTGGAGACCTCAGTGGTTATAACGCTGTTTTCTCTGGTGATGTCAATTTAAGTTCGGGTAATCTTGTTGTTGGCGGTGCAGCCACAATTACCTCTGATGTGATCATTGGTGGTGCAACCTCAATTGCCTCTAACCTGGTTGTTGGTGGTGCAGCCACAATTACCTCTGATCTGACCATTGGTGGTGACATTAGTTATGATGAGGCTAATGGTAGAAATATCAATATTAGTGGTATTTCAACACTTGGAACAGTACAGGTTTCAAATGGTCAAGTCACATCAACATCTGGTGTTGTAACTTACTTCGGTGATGGTTCCAATCTGACAGGTGTTACCGCTACCGCTGGTGGTACAATTGGTCTTGGTGCCGAAGGTACATTTGTGGGTTCTGGGGTTACTCAGATAAACATCAACTCCTCAAGCGGTTCGGGTGTAGTAGCATCTTCAGTACATGCTGGAATTGTTACCGCAACCATTCAATCTGGAGTTTCGATTGGTCTTGCTATCGCTCTCGGTAGTTGATAAATATTCCTAACACTTAAAGAAAAATGGCAGAAGTATTTGTAAATTCACTCACACCATCGGCAGGTATTGTTGAGACAAACCTAGCTGGAACTATTGCAGCTAATGCAACCACAATTACAGGTATTTCTACTCTGAATGTGGGTCTTGGTTATATGGTTGACAACCAAAACTTCCGAGGTGGAACTAAGGTATCTGGAATTGGTGTTGGTCAAGTTACTGTAAATAGCACATCCACCAATAGTGCTACCGCAACCACACAAAGTGTTAACTTTTTGGGTCCAACGACCTGTTACACTTCACCTGGTGGTACTAAATCAATTCTTATTGGTGGCACATTCGCTAACATAACAAAAAGTAATGTCAACATATTTGTTGAGGTTGTTTCTGGTTCTAGCAGATCAAACATCGCTCATGAAATTCCTGTTCCGACCGGAAGTTCATTCGTAATTAGTGACGCTGGTAAGACAATTTTATTGGCGGCAGATGAACTTCGTGTTTATTCTGATATCAATAATGGTATTGATGTAACTCTTGGCATTCTGCAGGGGGTAAACTGATGGCTGGTGATAGAGGAGGATATCTAGGTAGAAATCCTGGAGACACATCTGTTCGTTTTGCTCGTCAATCGTATGTGGTATCAGGTTCAACTTCATCATTCACATTCTCTTCAGGATATGACGTTGGATTTATCGATGTCTTTCTGAATGGATCAAAATTAGTCAATGGACTTGACTATACTGCTAATGATAAACAGACAGTTAGTCTGACAATTCCAGCACAGAGTGGGGACTCATTAGAACTTGTAGCTTATAAAGCGTTCGATATAGTTAGTATTATATCATCTTCTGATGGTGATTTCACTGCTGGTGGAAACATTACAGCTGGTGGCACAATCCAAGGTAGTTTTATTGGTGATGGATCACAACTTACTGGTATTGTAACCGATGGTAGTAATGGATCAAATTTTACTGGTATTGTAACCACTATTACAGCTGGTGATAACATTTCAGTTGATTCTTCAACTGGTAATGTAACAATTACAGGTTTGGCTAACACATCTAATGTGGTTGCAGACACACTGGTTGTTAGTGGTGTTGGTACATTCTCAGGTGGTGTTAAGGGTATCGGTATTAGTTCCGGTGGAACTGTCGTTACTACTGATGCTATCGAAACATTAAACTTCATCGGTGCAGGTAACACTTTCAAGGTAACTGGTACTCAAGTTGATATCAGTATTCAAGGAGGAGGCGGTGGTGGAGCTGGACTGTCCACAGTTGGTGTTAATACAGGATTTGTATTCTCTAATCCCAACTCTATAACAACTAGTATTCAACTAACAGAACCCGGATATAATTATGGTATGTTTGGTCCAATCACCATTAGTGGTGTGGGTGTAACAGTCACCGTTGGTGCTGGTAATAGTTTCACTATTGTATAAGGAGGAATAGAAAATGGCTCAACTTAGAGTAGATAACATCACTAATCAGAATGATGACGGACCAGTAATCTTTGATAAGGGTATCGTTGCTTCTGCTGATAATCTTATACTAAAACCAGGTACAACATCTTTCAACCCTGCACAACTTGCTACCAACGTTGGCATTACCACCAACATTCAGATTGGTTTCAACCAAACGATGCAATTCAGTGGTATTGGTACCATTCGCATTCGTGAGGGTTCGGCAACCGGAACAATCACTACTTCATTTACTTGTGGTGTATCATCTGAAGCAAATTTTGTTGGTCAAACTCTTATTATCAATCCAAAGGATGATTTGGCTACTGGTCAAACTTACTTTGTTACCTTACCACCTGTTGGTATTGCAAACACATTAGGTTCGTTCATTGAACCAGTTACTAATTATCAGTTCCAAACGGAATTTGTAGATTTTAATATTCAAGGTGGTGATTTTGAACAAGTAATTGTATCACCTACATCACCAACTGGATATTATAAGTATAATGTCTTTACCAGTTCTGGTATTGCGACATTCCAATCACCATCAGCTTCAGCTGTAGACTTTGCTTATGTAATGGTCGGTGGTGGTGGTGGTGGAGGTTCTGCACATTGTAGTTACTATGATCCAGGTGCCGGTGGCGGTGGTGCTGGTGGTTATGTAAAGAATTACAATTCAAACAATTTACCAGCTAAAAACTACACTGTTTCTATCGGAGGTGGTGGTTCTGGTTGTTGGAGTTGGCCAACTGGAACAAGTGGAGCTCCACCAACTACACCAAATGAATCGAAATCACCTAGCCCAGCTGTATATACTGTAATTCCATCACCTGGTGGCAATTCAACATTTGGACCTACACCAGTAGGAACAGTTATTGCATATGGTGGTGGAGCAGGTGGCCATGGTAGTATTCGTGGTAATCAACCTCCTTCTCCGGGTGATCCCAGTCAGGCTCCAATCAGGATTAAGTGGTGGAATACCACTATTCCATCGTCTATGCCACAACCGTCGAATCCAAACTGGTCACCGGCACCACTACCACCGTCTCCAACGAGTCAACCATACCCAACGACAAACTGGAATGATAACCAATTGAATACCGGTGGAGCACCTGGTGGATCAGGTGGTGGTCATAGTATCTCTGCTTATTATCCAAGTTATCTTTATCAGTATACATATACAAGAATAAACATTACAGGATGTAGTGGTGCATCATATCCGTCACCAAACCAACAAGGTTATCCTGGTGGTCCCGTTTATATGAATGGACAATCTTCTATGTATGGTGCAGGTAGTGGTTCTGGTGGGGGTGGAGCCGGTGGTGCCGGTGGCGGTGGTGGTACTAACAATAACGATCTCTCGGGCCCAATTCCACCATCAGGAGGTGGAAATGGAAAAACTACTCCCGAATTCCCTGGTCCTGGAATGTCATTGATACCTGGATTCCCTGCTCCCTTTGTACAGGAATTAGGTCCAAATGGATATCTCGCTGGTGGTGGTGGCGGTAGTAGATACATGACAGGTCCGCCGACTGGCTGGCCTTCAGGACCTAACGTAGGTGGTAATGGTGGTGGTGGTAGAGGATTCCACTACGATCCCCAAACCCCAGGGACGTTTGCCACAAGAGGTGCAGAACACACTGGTTCTGGAGGCGGTGGCGGAAAGTCACCTGGTGGGCCCACTGGAATATATCCAACACCAGCACCTGGCCAATGGTTAGGTCAAAATGGTGGATCTGGAGTTATGATGTTCAGATATGCACACCCTGGTTCATAATAAGGAGGTACCAAAATGTCAGATTTAAGAGTTAATAGAGTAAGAAGCCTTAGTGGTGGTACCGTTGAATTTGTCGATGGTGTTAGTGGAAATGCAGATGGTCTTAGGTTTGCACCTAAGATCGTACAATATAGTCCACTTGCACTGTCAACAGATGTTCAGGTATCGACTAGTCAGTTTCAGTTTACATTTGACCAACCTATAAAGTTTTACGGAACTGGTACTATTCAGATTATAAAATCATCTGATAGTTCTGTTTATGAATCATTTGCAATCACTAATGGTGGTACTGCAGGTGTGGGTGTTACTATTGCAAGTAATGTTCTCCAACTTGATACATCAGCTGGAAACTTTGAATTTTTCACCAATTACCATATCTCATTCCCAGGTGCTGGTATCGCGGGCACTTACAATGATCCCCTTGCCGCTCAAGATGGATATACATTTAGAACTGGTGTAACAGTCTTTGATGTTCAAGGTGGTGACTATGAACAAGTAATTGTATCACCTACATCACCAACTGGATATCACAAATATCACGTCTTTACCTCTTCGGGTATTGCTACATTTAGTGGACCCAGTACAGCTGCAGATGACTTTGCTTACTTTATAATAGGTGGTGGCGGTGGTGGCGGTGGTACCTATTACTCCGGTGGTGGAGGAGGAGCTGGTGGGTATATCAAGAACTATAACTCAAACAATTTACCTGCAGGTAGCTATACTGTTACTATTGGAGCTGGTGGTCCTGGAACGTTTAATAATCCAGGTGGAACAACTGCTCCGCCAACAAGTCCGCCTAACACTCCCGGTACATGGCCAGTGCAAGCATCACCAGGTCAGAATTCATCATTCGGACCTACTCCAGTAGGTACAATTGTTGCTTACGGTGGTGGTCGTGGTGGCCTTGGCAGAGAGTTTGGTTATCCGTCACCAAGTTACCAGCGACCCTCTCAACAGAATCAATCTACACCAACATATCATCAAGCCGGACAACCTGGTGGATCAGGTGGTGGTGGCACATATGGTGTTTCGAGTCCATGGTCGCCTCCATCTTATAATCCAGGGTATGCAACTAGTCCTAATCCTAATTCTGGAAACTTTGCTGGTATTTTTGCTGGACAAGGAGTTTCATATCCGTCACCAAATCAACAAGGTTATCCTGGTGGAACTACATCAGTTAATCCCAGTCCTAGGTGGGGTGGATCTACCTATATGGGAGGAGGTGGCGGTGGTGCTGGTGGATCCGGTGGTACTGTAACTAACAGTCCTCCCCAAGGTCCAGCTGGACCAAATCCCAACCACAAGGCCGGTGGCGGTGGTGGAAGTGGTAAACCTAATCCTGAATTTCCTGGAACTCAACTGGCACTCATGTCAGTACCACTCACACTTACTAATGAGATGGGCCCAGGAGGTGTAGTTGGAGGTGGTGGTGGCCCTGCAGTCTATGCTGACGCTAGTGCCAGTTGGCCACAGGGTCCAAATCAGTACTGGACACCGAACAATTCCGCAAGAGGTGGTAATGGTGGAGGTGGTGATGGAGCTTATCAAACAAATCCTCCAAATCCTAATCCAACATTTATGGCGCAAGCTGGTTTTGAAAATACAGGTGGAGGCGGTGGTGGTGGATATACACCTGGTGGTCCTACTGGAGATCTTCAAACACCAGGTCCTGGCCAATGGTATGGTGTTCCAGGTGGATCTGGAGTTATGATGATCAGATACGCACACCCTGGTGCATAATAAATATTACACAAAGAGGTTAAGTTTAAAATGGCTCATTTTGCTGAATTAGATGACAACAATATTGTTCAGCGCGTTATTGTTGTTTCAAATAAAAACACCAGTGACGGAAATGGTGTAGAGAGTGAAGATATTGGTGTTGCATTCTGTAAGACTCTCTACGGATCCGACACTAATTGGAAACAATGTTCTTATTCGATGAAAATCAGAAGAGCGTTTCCTTCAACAGGAATGGTATACAGTTCTACACATGATGCTTTTCATGATCCTTCTCCCTTTCCTTCTTGGGTTTTGGACTCTAATGCATTTTGGCAACCACCAAATGGAAATGATGAACCATCAATCACTGATGAAGACCGCGAGTTAGGATATTTTTACTACTGGAATGAAACTGAACATCAGAAAGATTCTTCAACTGGGTGGTTTCTATTCACTCCACAACTTGTCACTATCAATACACAACCTTCTCCCACAACTGTAAGTGTTTCTGTAGGATCTTCAGTAGATGTTAGTGCATCTGCTACTGTTTCTAAAGATAAAATGGAAGCAGCAATGCAGAGATTAGTAGTAGATATTGATGGTAATAATCCAACTTGGATTTATTTGGATTATTTGGGTACAATCGAAAGTGAAGATTTATCGTTAAGTGCAACAATTAACACTGGAATTCTCACTGACACATCTCATTCTGGTGAGTATAGAATTGCATTCGCTCCACAAGAAAGTGGAGTTGTTGGATACACATCATCAGTTACAATTACAGTTACGGATTGACCTTCTATAATTGATGATATATAATACACCTGAATACATTATTGAATAGATGGCATTTCAATCAGTATGGTATTATACGGATATACCTGAAGAAGTGGTTGACCTGATCGAGAAAGACCTAACTGAGACATTTGATCCTCAGATGGGAGATTCTCGCCTCATGGGAGACGCACTGAACAAAGAAAAAAGAAACTCCAAAAACGCATGGGTTCCCACCAATCATTGGTTAGGTGGGTTTATGTGGCATTATATTTCTAGAGCAAATAGAGAAAACTTCTTATATGATCTGAGGTGTATTGATGGTGAATCAATGCAATACACTCAGTATGATGTTGGTCAATTCTATAGTTGGCATAATGATGCTGGTATTGCTGGAGCATATAAACCAGCAACGGTTGGTAATAGAACGGAAGGACTTGCACAAGACTTTGTAAATGAGAATACTGAACTTGTAAGGAAGCTTTCTTTTGTCCTGCAACTATCAGATCCTGATGATTATGAGGGTGGGAATCTTCAAATGTTAGATGAAGCTGGTAATAATTACTTTGCTCCAAGGAAAAGGGGAACTGTTATTCTCTTTGATTCAAGAACGATGCATAGGGTTCTTCCTGTAAAATCTGGTCTTCGTAAGTCTATCGTTGGATGGACTGTCGGACCTCGTTGGAAGTGAGGTAGATATGGCAGAACATATGACATTGGAACAACTTCAGTTCCAAGAGAGGGTTCATACTGGATCATCCTGGACAAGGAATGAACAGTTTGACAAAGATGGATATATTGTAGTTAAAGATCTGTGGGATCCAGAGGAATTAATTGTTCCTGTTCCAGAGATGAGGGGACAAATGAACTATTGGGGTAAGAAAGAAGATCAATTTAGTTTTGATCCTTTGGAAGGTCAAGTAGAAGGATCATTAGCTTGTTACACTCGTCCACAATATCGTCACATTCACATAGGTATTCGTCAGAAACTTGAGAAAGTAATTGGTAGAAAATTATATAATACTTACTACTATGATCGTTTCTATTTTGCAGGACAGGGTCTTTCTTTACATGCGGATAGACCAGCTTGTGAGATTTCTGTAAGTGTTCACATCAATACCAATCTAGAAGAATGTTGGCCTCTGTGGATCAAGACACCTGATACATATTCCGAACCAAAGAATAGGGGTGAAATTGTTGAATCAGGTGAGAAGAGATCAGTATGTCTGAATCCTGGTGATGGTATGATTTACAAAGGATGTGAGAGACCACACTGGAGAGAACCTTTAGTATCACGACATACCGGTGATTACCTTATTCGTAAGTTGGGTCATAAAGATGACACTTTCTACCACCAAGTGTTCTTCCATTATGTTTTATCAGATGGAGAGAGATCACACTGTGCAAATGATATGGCTAAAGAATGATGAAAACTATTGACGAAATCTTTGACGATATTACTCTGATTGGTGAAACACCCAATCTTATATTCAAAACACAACTACCTGATAAAATCTTTGATGAAGTCAAGTTGTGGATTGAACCAATGAGGAAGATTAAGGATGATCCATATGCTGAACTCCTTAATCATCGTAATGGCGGAACTGATCATAACTCATATCAGATAGCTGTCCCAAGATCAATGATTGATCATTCATTTTTCTATGGATATATTCTCCACTTTGGTCAGATTTATTTAAGATCTATTTATCCATCTAACGAAACATTTAAAGATTTTAGATCTCGTGCGGTTCAACTTCGTAACTACTCTGGTCACTATGATGGATATGACTGTTGGTTGAATTTCACATACAAGGGTGATGACAATCCTGTTCACAGTCATGCTGGATCATTGTCATCTATCATCTATATTAAAGATAAAGATTGTGAGCCAACACATTTTCCGTCAATAGGTTATGTGCATGAACCAAAAGAAGGAGAGATTTTATTGTTTCCTTCTCATTTAAATCACTATGTTGCAACAAAACAAACAGATTCAGAAAGAATCAGTGCTTCATTTAACCTTGATGTGTTTGGTTGATAAATAACTAAAAATAGCAGTGCGATGAGCAGAGCCAGAGAACTTGCTAGTTTAGCTAGTCCAGGTACATTTACAATAGATGTAGCGAATAGTAGAGTTGGTATTGCTAGCACAATGCCAAAATCAACATTAGACTGTGGAGGAGAGTTAACCTCCACTACACTAGAGGTTGCCAATTTTGCCCCAACTGATCTAGATGTTCCAGGGACAGTTACAACTGGAACACTTACAGCTGGAACACTTACAACTGGATCACTTACATCATCTGGGACAATAACCGGCAATTATATTACCGGTAATGGGCATAACATTACCGGTATTTCTACGCTTAATATTACTGATTATGGTAAAGATCTTGGTGGTGGTGGAGGTGGTGGTGGCACTGTTTTCACAATTGGAGTAAGAACGGGAATTGCAGTTACTTTTGGCATTTCTGGAGAAACTTTCAATATTTCCAATAGAGCTGGTGGAAATGTTCCCATCAATATTTGATAAATATCAACATAGGAGTTTAATTCAAAATGGCTAATAGATTTCCACTCATTGCCAATTCAAGTTCCAATCAAATTCAAGAACTTGCAAACGCAGACAATTTAGATTTAACTGGCAATAATATTGTTGGAGTGGTTGATATTAATGCGGATAGTGTAACTACTGATGAAGTTAAAGTTATCGGTGGTGGCACTACAACACTCATCAAATCAACTAGTACTGGTATTCGGTTAGAGGATGTTGATAATGATCCCATTGGTCTAGGAATTTCTTTTATTCCAATTACTTCTCCAGACGCTGATGGTCTTGTAACGACTACTAAGGCTAATCGATATTATTTTAGTAATACCTCTGCTGGTGTTATTACAGCACATCTTCCACATCCAGTTAATATAGGCGATTATGTAAGAATAAGTGATGCCTCTGGTACATTTAATACAAATAGTTTATTTATTGTACCAAACGACTCAGCTACCGGACCAGCAACGGTTATTCAAGGTGCTTTAACATCTTTGGAAGCAGATGTGCAGTACGCAACCGCTACTTTAACGTATACAGGCATTTCTTCAACAGGGTGGATGATTAAATGACAAAACTATCAGAAATTAGAGGATTTGGTGCTTCTGGATCATCAGGTGGTGGTGGTAGCGGATATACTGGAGCAAGCCCTGTTCTTGATAGTTATAGCACCAATCTTCAAGATGGTGGTTATAACTTACAGATAACAAACCTTGATGCTTATGCTCAAGCTGTTAGAATTAGAGGTCTTGACACATCTACCAAAGCATATTTTGGAATGAATATGATGACGAAAAATAGTGGCACATATGGAAGTGGAAATGCTGCTCATACATTTGTACTGTTCTCTGTGAATCAAACAACTGGTGCCATTACTAGAGAAAATATAACTAACGTATATCAAACATCACAGCAAAGTGATTATTCTACATTCAGTAGATGTTCTGATGAATGGACTGGAAGATATTGTTATTCTGGCAATCTCCCAAACAGTGGTAGCACTGGTCACAACTATGGTTATGATGCTGTACTAATATACAATACTAGTGGTTCTTCAAGTTCATCCAGAGCTTCAAACAATACTTTTTATCCACAAGGAAATAGTTCTAATATCAATTATGTAGCACCAAATGAACGTAGAATTGGTGGGGCAGTCAATCAGAACCTCACTGTATATGCGGGCAGTAACAGTAAGGCTGCTCCTTGTGAATTCAAATTCAGTTATAGTTCTAGTTCTTTGAGCATGACCAATACTCAATATCAAGCTTTTACTACTTCTACTACATCTACCAATTATGGAGTAAATGGTTTTTGGCAGTGGGATCCAAATTACACACAACCATATTATAGTAACTTTTTATCTGTAAGTGAAGGTTTATATGGTAAAGTAAGAACCAGTGGTAGTTGGACCAATGCAAGATCTTCAATGGGTCTACAAGAAACTAGATATTTTTTCCACCTTTCTAGTGGTAACGTGGTATTTTGGGATGCTGGTACAGTTTACAAAATTGATACTAGTGGAACTTTCACAGCGTTAACTGATGGATCTCAATCAGTACTATCATTGGCTAGAGCTGGATCGTATAAAGCAGTTACATTCTGTTGGAATATAGGACAAGATGAGTGGTTACAACACTATCCAGGTGGTAAATTTATGAAATTTAAATTTGACCCCAACACTTGTGTAGTAACTTCATCAAATATTTTAGAAGTCTCTAAATTAATTGGTTATGACAACCAGTACCAGTATAAAACTGGATTATTTTCAAGTTTTTCAGTGGGTACAATTAACTACTCTTCTCAAATGTTTACATTTGGAAATGAGAATAGTAATGGTCCTGGTTATGGTCAGAAGAAACTGGTCTGGATGGGAGCGAGCGACGCTGACAATAAGATTTATGTAAAATCGTATGATATGACAAATATAATTAATCAACTCGTATACAGTTAATAGGAGAAACCAATGGCTTATAGTAATCTTTCAGATTTAAGAGCAGCAAGAGATGCCGCATTAAAAGATAGTGACTTTTGGGTATTGCCTGATTCACCAATTAACCCAGAGTTTAGAGAAGTATCAGATACTGCTATCAAACTTTATAGACAACAACTTCGTGATATTACAGTGGGGGTAACTGACACAAAGTCAGAGTCCGAGGGTACATCTTTAACTTTTGTAGAAGATGTCGAGTTACCATCATTAGTGTTTCCATACTAAATAACTAAAAAGATATCGCCATCAAATGACAAAACTATCAGATATTAGGGGGTTTACAGCAGCCGGTGGTGGTGGCGGAGGCGGCGGAGGCGGCGGTTCAGATGAATGGCCAGCTCAATCAGATTATAAAGTGTTTCAATCATCTGGATGGACCTCCTCTTCAACCTATGACTTCCAGATGAGAGCTGGTGGAGGAATGAAGAACAATAAATTTGTTGCTCTTCGTGGAGAAAATAATCAATCGAATACAGTAAGATTACGAGTTATTCCATTTCAAGTAGATACAACAACGGGTGCCATTTCGACACTGGGCAGCGAATCCAACGCATGGTCAAATAGTTCGTATACAGGATGGAGTACAACTCACTGGACTAGTCCAGAAGGAACAGGTGCTTTCTTCTATGGTGGAAATATTGGTTTCCCTGGCCATAGTACATACAAATTTGGATATGGATATGGTTATGTCAATAGTAGTGGTGCCCTTTCTAATGCTTCATACTCCGTAACCAATGCGGACCATGCATATAACCAGTGGGACCAATCGATACCAACTGGTGGTAAAAACGGAACAACAGGTTATATAGTTAGTACTGGATATAATCAAGATGATGGCAATAAGGCATATTGGAGACAAAGTTACTTCAATGGTAGCAGTTGGAGTGTTGGTGGCAATAACAATCCAAGTTCTAATACATCCACTAGTTATGGAGTTTGTATGATTGCAAATCCAGCTGCTACTGTAAATGGTAGTCAGATGGTTGATTTATGTAACTATCAAAATGGTTCTGGTATCGGCCAGCTTAGGGTTTGTTCCGCTAATGGTAATAATTATGAACACAATACTGGTATTAGCGGTTTAGATAGTAATATGATGGGATTCCAGATGGATGATGGTAGTGTTATACTGTATAGTAATAAATATGGTACCCAAAAATTCACTAGTTACTCAAGTAAGACTGCTTTGTCATATAGCTGGCCATATGGGTACACCTCTCAAACTAGTGGATTTGGATTGGGTAATAATAGATTTGTAGTTGGTATGAATAGTAGTTCTTGGGTATCTACTAATGAAAATATGCTATTGATGGAGATCAACCCATCAACCGGAGAACTAACTACACTTGAATGGGGACCAACATCAAACACTAAATCTGGTTTCTATTCATTAAACTCTAGTTATTGTAGAGGTTGGCCTGTTTGGGCAAGTGATTCTGATACCACACCTACTCACATCTGTTTCATTCGATGTAGAGGACAGGGGAAAACGCTTGTCGCGACATACCCCTGGCCTTTCACCTACGACCTATCATCATAAAAATAAATGGCTTATTCATCCCTATCAGATCTCAGAACAGCAAGAAATACTCGTCTTGCATCTACGGATTATGTATTTCTATTCGATAATAAGGATAGATTTGATCCAATTTACCTAGAACTCATCAGAACTTATAGAGAAGCTCTTCGTAATATTACTAATGGTGTCACATCGGAGAATGTTGACAAAGTTACGTTACCAGACGAACCGGTTATGGTATAATTATATTATTAGTGAGGTATTATGTCAAAAGTGAAGGGGTTGCAGGTATATGATAATTTTTTATCTGATCAGTATCTAAACCATTTAAAAGATGTGTTTATGTGGTCTCAGATGATAGATTGGAAAGTTAATCTATCATCTAGAGGTGAGCGTGAAGAATTAGAGAAGAAAATATTTGATACTCAGATGGTGTGTGAACTAATCAAGACACCCTATTTTATATCATCACACACTAAATTCTTGTGTCCATTCCTTGATATTATGCCCTGGACATATAGGGCGAAAGTAAATGTTACGTTCCCATCAGAAAAAGAACCATATTACCTTGGTCATCATACAGATCAACCAGAACTAGATAGGAAACATGATTACTACTCTGGTATATTCTACATGAATGATAGTGATGGTTATACTGAGGTCATTGACCCTAAGAAACTTACAAAGAAAAAAGTAGATTGTGTTGAGAATAGATTGGTAGTATTCCCAGGACATTGGAACCACACAGGGACCACACCAACAAACACCAAAGCAAGATTTATAATCAACTTTGTATTCTTCGGTGAGTTTTATCCAGAAGATATTAGAAAAACCGAAGATAACTACATGAAACAGATGCTAAATAACTAAAAAGATATCGCCATGGCAATCGGCAGACCTATAAATCTAACTGGCAATGTAGCCTCAAAGACGATTAGTGTAACTGCAACGGCAAACCAGACCGAGTTCACTGTTGTTGGTGGTTATCGAATTAACCAGATTGATGTTTTCAGGAATGGTGTTAAACTAACACCTCAAACTGATTTCCAAGCCGCTGATGCATCAAAAGTTGTTTTAACTGCACCATCTAATTTAAATGATGAAGTATCATTTAAGATATTTGATACCTTCAGTGTGGCTGATGCCATTGTAGGTGCTGCTTCTTCACAGATTATTAATGGTGATCTTGTAGTTACAGGTACATTTTATGGTGGAAGTGGAGGTAGTGCAGGTGCTGCTGGTACCTGGACAAACTACGATAACAACACTGGTGTAACAACTACCAGTAAGGTAAAGATTCAGAATGACTTTGAGGTCACTGGTGTATCGACATTTGCTGCTGTAAATGCAACAACTGGTTCATTCTCTGGTAGTGTATCAGTTGGGGGTACATTAACATATGAAGATGTTACCAATGTTGACTCTGTTGGACTTATTACTGCTAGATCTGGAATTAAAGTTCTTGCTGGTGGTATTAATGCAGTTGGTATGATTACTGCTACTTCGTTTGATGGTGATACATCAGATGTTGTATCTGGCAAATGGATTTTAGGTGCTAATGGATCAAATCACTACACCTTTACTGGACCTGGACTGATTGGAGCAGAGGATGATCCAACTGTCTACCTCCAAAGAGGTATGAAGTATCAATTTGTTAATAATATGGGTGCTCATGCATTTAGAATCCAATCCGAGGCCAACGGTGCCACTGGTACACAATATAATGATGGAATTACCAATAATGATGTATCGAATGGAACTTTAGAATGGAACGTTCAATTTGATGCACCAAATACACTGTACTATCAATGTACTGCTCACCCTAGTATGGGTGGAGTGATCAATATCGGTGGCGGCGGGGGTGGATCCTCTGATGTCAGAGATACATGGTTGTTCAACTAATCTACTAAATAATTAAAAGGAAGAAAGGCATGTCTCTAGAACGAGGTAGATTATCAACAGTAGTGCAAGTAGCAGCTGGATCAACAACCAGTGTCATAACTGTTGCGAACAATAAAAAGGTTTACATAAAATCTATTATTGCTCACGGTGTAGGGATAAACACGTTCCCAACCGCTCAAGTGTACTATGTACCCAATGGATCTAGTGCAGACGAAAGCAATAGAATTTTTGATGTGACACTCAGTGCAAAAGAAACTGTATTGCTTGAACCATCTTATCCCATTGTATTAACAGAGACGGGTGATAAATTATTTGTAGGAGTTGGAAATAGTGCAATCAATTTCATCATAATGGGCGACAAGGAGGCTTGACAAATGAGTCCATTACGATCATCCAACTCTTTAAATTCTGGATATCTTCTTGACCTTTATAGATCAAGACAATTAGGAGCTAATATTAATATTGAGGATGCTGATAAACCATATTCAGGAATCATTGAACCCAATCTCTATATTTTAAGTAGAGATCAATCAGGCGATTATTGGGTTAATATTTTAAAGACAGACGGGACCATACTTGGAAGAATTGCTACTGGATATAGTGGTACCACATGTCAACTGTCGTTGACTATTATGTACCCATATCTTATTATATGTAAGCTTCCATCCGGCAGTGTAAAAGTTATAGATATATCTAATCTAAGTGGTGGTGATATCTATGGAGCTAATGTCGTTACGCGGTCGTTTGCAGACAGCATGACTTTTGCACCCTTTGGTGGGAATGAACTCATTAAAATACGATCAACGACTGCCCATATTTTAGATTTTGTAACTGGAGTCCTGAGGACTCTGCCAGTAGGCAATGTGTCATATTCCGATATGGCTTCAGTCCAACCTACAGTAGGATTTGCTAATCACGGCCGTGAATGGGCGAGTTCATTGAGTAATCGTTACCTGTTTGCTGGTGGTAGTGGTTCCCCTGGACCTGGTGGTAGTTATCCTTACCCACAGTATTTGTATTCTGTTTCAAATTTGGCCGCTAGCCCAACGGCTAATGCAACAATGGTTAAGTTTGTTGATAGTAACTACTCAAGGAGTGGTGGTTTTATGATGTCCAGCACCAAAGCAATCATCCACACTGGGGGAGGGGATCATCAATTATTTACAGAAGGTACCACGAACCCTACAAGTATCGATCTAACCCAAGGACTTAGTTATGGTGGTGCAACTTATAGCTCCCACATTGACGACGCAACTGGAAATCCTTGTATTGGGGTAACAGACACAAAACTGTTCAAACTTTATAAGTATGGGACCAGTACCTATGATTATTCATATAGGGTAGGATATTTAGATATTAACCCTTCATTTGATGCCGTTCCAAAAGACCTTGGAATTCCACTTTCAAATCAAAGTAATACATCAGGTGGACGATATTATAACCCCCACTCTGGAATTAGTTTTGATAGAATCAATGAACAAGGATTTATGGCTATAACCTACTTTGATGCCGTTACCTATGGTCGTGGCACTTCAAAGATTATGATTAAGATTGTTGATGATAGTGGAACTATAGTAAAAACTTATGGACCAATAGACCTCGGTTCAGCTTATTGTGCTGGTAATAGTGATAGTGTGAATTTCAATATTAGCCCTGAATCTAGATTTACTAATGTTCTCTACAAAAGTAATAGATATGAACCATTCTAAATACTAAAAAGATTCTAGAATAATGTCCAGAATTAGAGTTGATACAATCACCAATAGGGCTGCAAGCGGATCAGTAAATTTTCCAGATGGATTGACTGCTGCAAATATATCTATTGGTGGTACATTAACATATCAAGATGTAACCAATGTTGATTCTGTTGGTATTGTTACTGCTCAATCCGGTATTAAAATAGGAGCCGGTCAAAGTATCTCCGCTGTCAGTGGTACGATCTATTATTATGGTGATGGTTCTAATCTTGAAGGTGTCAATACCAGTGGTGGTGGCAGTTTTGATGAATTAGATGCAGCTTTGTTCAACTAAATAACTTAAAAAGATATCACAATGGGACTCAAAAGAACTAAACTAATTGGTATTACCAACTTAACTGGTATCACCCCTAACCCGATTGGTATCTTTACCTCGGGAACAACACAAACTTCATCTGGAGTTGCTGGAACCACGTACATTCGTAGTATTGTAACTCACAATACTAGTGGTATCAACACTGCTGCTTGTTCGATTTATATTGCTCCAAACGGGGTTAATGCTTCAAGTTCTGGAACTAATCATTTAATTTCTCAAGTAAATTTAAACCCAACGGAAACGTATTTCTTTGATTATGCTTATCCATTAGTTTTGGAAAATGGTGACAAAATTGCTATAAACATTACTCACCCCGTTATGGGCGCGACTGGTGTTGGTACAGGAACACAAATGAATGTTCAAATTTTAGGTGACACTGTCTAATAGGAGGTACTTCAAATGCTTAGATCTAACGCGCCAGGAACTAGAATTAGAGGTCAACAGACTCTTGTAGATGGTCGATCCATTCCTTATACCAGATCTGGTAGAGTTTTTGGAATGCCAGATGGTTCACAAGGAGATACGCGATTTATTGGTGAAGCATTATTCCACGCAAGTGGTTGGAACTCACAACAACCATACTCATGGACTGTTCCAGATTCATCTAATATTGATTACATTTCTGTAGTTTGTGTTGGTGGTGGTGGTTCTGGAGAAATGCAACACGATGGAGCCAGTGCTGGTGGTGGGGCGTTAGCTTATAAGAATAATATACCTATCTCACCAGGAGCTCAAGTTGAAGTTTATGTTGGTGGTGGTGGACGCAATCCCAATGGAAGCTTCAATAGTACTCAATATAATGGAAATCCATCTTATATAAGAATTGCAGGTCAAAACTATGCAGTAGCTGGTGGTGGCGAAGGAGGATATGATCATCCCACCAGCCCCGCTTGGGGTAACATTGCCGGTGGGACGTTCACACCATCTAATGCTGATGGTGGTGGTTCTGGTGGTAACGGTACTGACACCTCTGGTACCAGAATGGGAGGCGGTGGTGCCGGTGGATATAGTGGACCCGGTGGATCGAGTGGACCAGCCGATGGATATCCCATATCAGGATTTCCTGGTCCACCACAGCCAGGATCAGGTGGCGGTGGTGCTGGTGGTAATAGTCGGAACAGCTCCGATGGTGCCGGAGGCGGAGGTGGAACAGGCGTGTATGGTGAAGGGACACCGGGTGTAGGTGGCTCGCCCGCTAGTAACTGGTATAATAATTATGGTGGAGGAGGTTCAACAGCATATAATACTGGTTTAAACGGTTATATTGCATATCCAGGTAACATCAGTAATATACCTGGTCCTAACGCTAGACCCACCGGTTACTGGGGGGATGGGCCAACTCCTAACCCAAATATCTATGTTAACCAAAGAAGCGACGGCCCTGTTACACAATACACCGGCGATGGTGGGTTCTGTGGAGGTGGTGGATGTGGCGGCCACTCTAGTTCCCATGCGGGTGCTGGAGGACATGGTATGGTAAGAATTGTTTATGGATATAATGGTCCTGTTATTCCTGCGAATAAAAGAGAATTCCCCAGTACTTCGGTTGATCGAAGTGATCAATATGCCAATAATACTAATCCAGAGAAAATTACCATTGATGATATCAATGGTGTTCAGTTGATGTACTAATAAATAACTAAAAATTAGATAGATATGTCTAACGTAAATATACTAGCTAATCTTGTATCTAAAAATTTACTTACACCTAATAATACAGATAACAGATTAGGAATTGTAACGGCAACTCCTGGTAGTACACTGTCTGTTGCAGGCACTGTTACTGCCGATAAGTTTCTTACTTCTGATGGAGCAGAAGTTGGTGGTGCAGGTGGTATTGGTACTGCTATGTCCGCTCAAGGACCAGGAAAGGACATATTTTATGTTGACAAAACTCTTGGTATCAATGAAACAATTACCATTGATATTCCAAACTCATCTACTGTTGCATACACTCTAAATCAAGAGATTGTAACTACCGAGAATGCTGATATCATTATTGCTGATGGAGACGACTTTTTACTTGATGTTTTAGGTCTATCCACAGAAGGAACTACTTCTGGACTTTTATCAGGTGCAGGTGGTAGAGTTCGTACAGGTCAAATTACAGGACCTAATGGTGGTGATGCGCCTATATTCCCAAGTGGTTTGGTTGTCACTGGTGTATCAACATTTACTGCTGTAAATGCAACAACTGGTTCATTCTCTGGTGATGTAACTGCAACAACTGGTTCATTCTCTGGTAATGTATCAGTTGGTGGTACATTGACTTATGAAGATGTTACCAATGTTGATTCAGTTGGACTTGTTACTGCCAGAACTGGTATTGATGTTACTGGTGGTAATATTGATCTTGTAGATAACTCTAAGATTAGATTTGGAACTAATGATGATTTACAGATTTATCATAATGGTTCTCATAATATTTTTCAAAGTAGTAATGGCAATATAAGTTTCCAAGTTCCAGCTGGAGGTGAAATTCAGTTAGCACAAGGCGGATCATTTGAACATGGTGCAAGGTTTATCGCCGGTGGTGCAGTAGAACTTTACCACGACAACTCTAAAAAGATTGAAACCTCAGCAACTGGTGTCACAGTAACTGGCACAGTCACTGACACTAGTGGCGATTTAAGAATAACACCAATTTCAGCAAAGAGTGGTAATTATACACTTGTAGCAACTGATACTGGTAAGACTATTACAAGGACTGGTGGAAATATAACAGTTCCACAAAGTATGACTGCTGGTATGGTTGTTACAATTATCAATAATGTTAACTCAACTATGGATATCATAAAGGGTACTGGTGTTACACTTCGTTCTACTGATGGAACAGATGCAACTAAAACACTTGCAGCATATGGAGTAGCAACTGTATTGTACATATCTGCAAGTAGTGCATATCTTACAGGATCGGGGTTAAGCTAGTGTCTATACCAAATCTTTTATCTATCTTTGGAAATAGTGGTGGTGGTTTGAAATATGAAGGAACCTACCTTTTCAAGAGTGTTAGAAATTACAATACATCCGCTTCTAGTTGGACTGTTCCTTCTGGTATAAAATACATTATGATTAGGGCAATGGGTTCAGGTGCTGAAGCTTCAAACTATAATAATACTTACCCTGATGGTAATGGTGGATCTGGTGGTTATTCCACTGGTATCATGGAAGTAACCCCTGGCCAGGTATTAAAAGTTGCTGTAGGAAGTAATAGTAATAATGGTAGAGGTTATGGTCCATATGCTTCTGGTGGTGGATTTAGTGGAGTCTTAACTGGTCCAAATACTCCATCTGACCCAGAACCTTCATGGACTTCTCATTTAATTGCTGGTGGTGGCGGTGGTGCTGTAATCAATTCCAGTACTGCTGGTGGTGCCGGTGGTGGTTCCTCAGGCCAACCTGGATTTGGTCCGGCTCCCAATGGTAAAGGTTATGGTGGCACTCAATCAGCTGGTGGAACCAGTCAAGAGGGTAGTCAATATTATGGAAGTTATTTGAAGGGTGGACCAGGAGGAAACGGTGGTGGCGGTGGTGGTGGTTACTATGGTGGTGCCGCTGGCGGTGGCCAGGGAGGCGGTGGTGGCGGATCTGGCCGCATTGACGGTCCACTAATGATTCCGCAATCGGAAGGTGGTCCATTTATAAATTACTATACAGGAAATGGTAGAATTATCCATTCCAGCGGATATAATTTTACAGAATATCCTTTGTTAGGATCATCACCTACTAGTCCAACCCAATCTTGGGGTGCTGGTGGGCAGGGGCAGAATAGTCCTAATAGAAACTATCAGAGAAATAATGGATATGTTATAATTCATGCTTTTTCTGGAGGTATCGTACCATCAGCAGATGATCTACCCCAAAATGTTAATGATTTTGTTATATCTGCAACATACTAAAAAATTGATATTCTGATTAAACTGATATGTAATATCACTGAATATATTATACATTAGACGATTAGGACAATCCACAAGGTGTCTATCAGACCTCTCCGATACGTCGGGGGGGTCTTATAGTATGAGGGTGTCAGAGACTCTCCTAGAGGGGGCTTGACAATCATCCCTGTATCCTATAGACTGGGTTTGTCCTCTAAGATAGGGTTAATTTAAGCAACCTTAAGATCATGAAACCAAAGTTCATCACAGTTCAGCCTAAATCATCAAAGGCGAAGAATAGATTCGCTAATATGATGGATTATCTTCATTCCTGTAAAGTGGAACAAGAGGATCAAGAAAAGTGGTTCTTGGTATCTATTACCGGAAGGTATCACTTCTGGATGAGTAAAGAAAACGACCCTAATTGGAGCATCTGTAAGTGATCAACTACAAGAAAACTTGGGAGGTTATGAACAACCTCGAAGAATCATTTAATCGTATCAAGGTTGTGGAGGAAATGATTGATGATCTAACTCAGGCAGTGAACAATGAAGATAGAACTCAAATCATTGATATCACAAATGCTTTAGTTGCTTATATGCCAGTCTATACCAGTCAATATCAAAAGGCATCACAAAAAGCATGGAATAATACTGTAATTACAGCGGCACAGGAGGATGTTCCTTATCGTCGTAGTAACTGGGTAGAAGAAACAAATAATGGTAAATATAAGGACGACATTGACATGGAGCTCGAAAGTCTATGACCCTCCCCCAGGATCGAAAGAAACTGAAATCAAGAGAAATGGAGTCAATTCGCAAAGCGGTTGAAGACTCCGGCATCCGAGCTATTCATCCTGATAAGATGGAGGAGTGGGCAGAACACCTTGTACGCAAACTTAAAAAATGAGCATTGAACGCAAACTTGATCAAATTGAAGTATCAGACATGGAAGACTTTCTTGATGAATGTCAACAAAAGGCTGATGAACTAAACATTAATTTAGAATACTACCTTGAGGAATTTATTTAAATGAATAGAGAACAAGAGATTGAGATGGAGAAGGTAGCTAATGCTAGGGCTCACATCAGTGCAACAGTAGATGTTCTAGTAGATAATCCATATAAAACATTTCTTTATCAACATTTGACATCAATTGCAACCGAATTGGAACGTCAGTTGTCAATTATGCGTCTTAATGATACAATTGAAGAGAATCCACAGGAGTAAATGAAGTACCTCTACGTCATTGATCATTTTGTCCCATTTCCCCAGTCAGAGTATGGTGGAGTGTGGAATGTTATTGCAGAGTCTGATCAACAATGTTTTGATATTGTAGTATCAGAAGATGATGAATTGAATATTGGATGTTACACGAAGCTTCGTGAGAACATAGGAAAATCTAATAAATATGCACTGTTGGACGAAGAAAAGTCTAAAGTAGTAACTTCATTTCTTACCTAAAATTATGTCACAACCACGCCAAAAAGATCCATCCGATCCACTTTATGATGCTAATGATAAGTGGAATGAATACAAAGTAGAACTTCATTGCAATGAAGAACATTCAGATGATGAGTGGGATCCTACCACAGAGGGTAAAATTGCTGATCCAAAGAATCGTCATCTGGATAAGGTATTAGATAAGTTCTGTGATGATCATCCAGGTTCACCTATGTGTAAGGTGTTTGACGAATGAACGACAGAGAAAAAAGATCTCTGGATCTCATGATTGAGAGTATATACAAACCAGACAGTAAACTCCGTGGTTGTGCATATAACCAAAGTTGTTTCCCTGAGTTAATGGGTTGGAGGCAACTCGTCATTGACACACTCAAACATTATCATGAAACTAATGAAGTTCCTCCTCAAGTATCAACAACCAAAGAAAAAGAAATCTCACTACTCAGTTCAGACAGCAACGTTCTTTGATATCAGAGACGCAATGTTGTTTGAACGATTTGTTGTGGAAAATAAAGGTGCAATTAATTCAGAGATTCGTCCACTTTGACATTTGACAAATTAGTTAAAATTAGTTATAATTATGATGGACAACTTTATTATGGAATTTCCACACAAAGCCCCTGATGGATATGAGTATTGGACAGATGATTTCAAGAAAACAATTAAACGTATATGGATTCGCAACCTTGGCGATTTCGTATACACTGATGGCATCCATCCTTCTAGCGTTTGGGGCTTTTATGACAGTAGAAAGAAATCTTACCTCTCTCCCATCAACCACAAGAAACCTGGAAAACCGGTAAATATAAAAAATACAACTCCTTTCTCCGCAATGGTGTTGAATCTCAATCCCTTAATGAGTGCTTTCCTATGACAGACATGGATCCCAATAGTATTACATTAACTACTCCTTCAAAATCTTTTGCGTACGAAAAGATGTCTAGGGAGATTGAGGAGTGTAATGACATTGATACATTGAAGACAGTTCTACGATGTTATGTTAAACTGTACTTCAAACAACAAGAGACTATTGCAGTCATTGGGATTCCAGATGGAAACACGTAAGGATAGGATGGCACATAAGTATGTGCCAAAACTACACGATTATGTGAGATGGCATCATGGTAAGTATATTCATGAAGGGTGGATATATTTTTGTGATCAAGAATACATTTCAATTGAATTATATGTCAAAAACAAAACATGTACTTTAACTGACGATCTACACAAAAAACATCATGTTTTACTTTGTTGTCATCATTGGAACTGGCATCAATTAGAATATGTAAAATCAAGAAAAGGTTTCAACGATAATAGTGAACCTAATACATAAACTATCTGAATTTTTAACATGAAAAAGATTATTACATCATTGATGGCAGCAGTTACATTATCTGCATCTGCACCGGTACTTGCAGAACCTGTCGAAGAATATTACACCATGGATTCTATGGGTTGTATGTTACTTCAGGAATGTACTGATGATGTGAAAGAAGTATTTTCTCTACTGGATATTTCTTCACAGTATGATAATACTGATTCATTTACTCCAGTGTCACAAGAGTTTAACAGTATGCTCATGTCACTGAATAAAATTGGTGTGAAGGTATATCTTGCTGATGAAAAGTATTTTCCAGTAGGACATCGTGGTGTCTATCATACTGTAAGTAATAACTTCTTCTTGAACAAATCATTTATGGGTCGTCCACATATTCTGATGAGTGTCATGCGTCATGAAGGATGGCATGCAGCACAGGATTGTATGGCAGGAACGATTGATAATAGTTTGATTGCAATTATCATGCCGGAAGACAGTGTTCCCCCTATCTGGCGTGAGATGGTAGAAGCAACCTATCCAAAGTCTGCATGGCCTTGGGAAGCAGAAGCATCATGGGCAGGTAAGACTGAAGCAATGACTGCAGACGCACTAAATGCTTGTGCTTCTGGTCAAATGTGGACTGAATATCCACCTACTCCATTGACTCGTAAGTATCTTGTTAAGGAAGGATATATCGAGTGATTTGAACTTTTAATGGATATAAAAATAATTGATAATTTTATTAAAAGTTATGATCTAGATGAGATTAATTTCCAACTTAGTCAAGCTAATTGGAAATTACACTCTAGTTTACCAGGAGATAGTGACTCATTTTTGATGTGGGATGTGAGTCACATCAAATATTTCAATAAAACATTATATAATAAAATTCAACGAGAGATAGGAGTTGATACAGAACTTGAAAGAATTTATTTTAATGGTCAACACTCTGGTAGAGAAGGAGAATTGCATATAGATGGATGTGACATAACCGCACTCATATACATCAGTGAGTATCACCCTAATTGGGGTGGATTTACACAGATTGTACACTCTATAGAAGAACAATTCATTGTTCCACCAGTGCAAAACAGACTACTACTATTTGATGGTAATATGTATCATAAAGGGTATTCATATTCATATCAAAAATGTCCTATGAGAATTTCATTAGCATATAAACTTAAAATTAAATAAATGTGGAGATTGTGGGCTAAAGCATTAGGGCAAAAAGAGGGTAGAGATGTAAAGGAGGCGGATAAGATTGCCATTATCCGCACTTTTATTATGCTCCAGTTAGTGATTACAAATGGGTTTATCATTGCAGGAAATGTAAAAACATTGTTTTTCGATACCCCTAGTGTGACAGAACAGGAAGTGAACACCAAATCTTGACACAGAACGCTATATACCTTATAGTTTATGGGTAATCAATCAGGGGTCTGACTTATGCCTTCCTTCCAATATGCACAAAAGACCAAGTACAGAATTACACTAGAATTGGATGTCCTTAACGACTTCCAACCTCATAACATTGACTGGGAAAAAGTTCTCGATGTTCAAGGTGCCGAAAGTGTCACCGCATACGTTGAGGATCTCAGTACCCCTGATAGTTGGTAACTGCCAACTAAATTGTGAGTATTATTATTACTCACCTCTAAACTGCCTCATCACTGTAGACAACTAACTCATCATGATCAACAACTCCGCTGTACTTCGTGAACTTATGGAGATGAAGAAAACATATACAGATCAGAACTTTAGTTTTACTGGTTCCCAAAAACAAAAGTATGATCTTCTTCTTGAACTTCGCCGAGATCGTGTTAAGTCCTTTTATGATAATGGACTTGTATGGGTTGGGCCATCTGAAGCTGGAAAATCTAAAGGAGAGGAAGGTTGATTGATATGTAAGGGAGGTCAATGATCTCCCTTTAGTTGAAATTAGTCGATATTATCATGCACTCATATATGAGATAAATATATCTAAAGACCTGCAAATAGATGGCACAAATTATCAAAAAACAATCAATTCTTGGTAGTAAAACTGTCTATTTTGTATCTGGAACCTCTTGGTCTGACGATAAATCATTAGCTAAAGTTTATCCTAATAAATCATCAGCTAATGATGCCATGAGTAACCCTTATGGTACAAATGGCGGTTGGAATAATGCTACTACGGAGACAGTCTGATGAAAACATTTAGAGAGTTTATCTCAGAAGCTTCGATTCCTGATGAACTAGCAGGTGGTGCCTCTATTAGACAATCAGGTGAGGGTGGTAGAGTATATCGTAAGAGGAAGAAGTCCGAGGCAGAGACACGCCGAGTTAAGGCAATCGGTGGTGGTAAAACTGCACCTGTGTCATATAAAGATCGTAAAGATGTTGGTAGTCAACGTAAACGTTCTGAAACAGAACAACAACCAACAAAAGAAAGAGGAACAGCAGCACTTTCTGCTAAAGAAGCACAACGTAAGGCATATAGAGAACGTAAAGCGAGAGAGGCAGGTAATAAATCTACTCCTGAAACTAGCAGATCAAAGGAAAAAGAAGCATCTAAACTTCTGACAAAGAAAACAACACCTAAGAAAGTGTCTCCTAACTACAAACCTGCACAATCAAGTGGTAAGACTCGTGCAGAACGTGACAAGATACGTGGAGAGGGTGAAAGATACCTAAAAGGTATCATGAAAGATCAAGAAACTTCTAAGTATAAGAAAGAAACTGGAACCAATCCTGATGCTAAGGGTAAGACAAAGATTCTTGGACGTGTCAATAAGAGAATGAGCACCTAATTATAATGAATTATACTAAAGAACAACTTGTGGACGCACTTGTTCATGAGTGGGAATATCTCTGCCATGATGATTACGACCCAGAAGATCCAACACCAGAAGAATATCGCAAAGATATGGAAGAACTTACAATCGAACAATTGATTGAGGAAACATCAACTGGAGAGGGTTACACACTTGATGAATTTATGGAAAATCACAGCAATTAAAGTTACTCACCTCTAAAGTGCCCCATAGATGTAAGACACTTTAAACCACTATGATTAATTACCTTGTTAAATGTCCATCTGATCCTTATGAGAATACCGATTGTTTCGGTGATCTTGACAGGGCATGGGATTTATGTTTCAATTTATCTGAAGAGTATGGATACGCAGAGGTTGGATATTATAATGTCAAAGGACATTATCAACTTCTAGGTGAATATACAAACGGTAAGTGAATATGTGGGAAGAAATTCAAGACTCACCCGGTGAGATCTATGACATGGAAGATTTCTACAAACAGTTAGAAGAACTCCGTGAAATTATGGACAAATGTGTTAAACTTGAGGAGGAGCAATCATGATCACTATTCATAAGTATGAACTCGAAATCCTTCTTGAAGGTATCGAAGATACGATGAAAGTTTTGTCTAATGTTGATTACACAGTAGACAAATATGATCCTCGTAATGTAGAGAAAACTGCACCATATTCGATAGGTTATTCGCGATCCAGTCTCAGAGTTATTCGCGAAACTCTCACAAGAATGATTAAAGATGACAAAAACTGATGTAATTCGTGTGGTCCGTGAGACTTCTAAACCTCATAATCTGTCAAGAGAAGAGAAACAACAGGTCTTCAATCATGTTGTGGATGGTCTCTTGAGAGACGGAAGAATCACCAAAAAACAACAACAATCCTGGACACATCCTTTTTAATCATGACAGTTTACACTTGCAAAGGTGCATGGTATGATAGACGTGGAGCAAGACATGATTTTGAGATCGAATCTGACCGTGCAGAGCGTCGATTTATCATTGAACTTGTAGAGTCAAGGTATCCCACAGATAAAGTGGTGATTAACAATGTTTCACAAAAACGTTGAGTATTATTGTTACTCACCTCTAAACTGCCCCATTGATGTAAGACACCACAAACATTATGACTTCCACCCATCTCGAACATCCTGAAGATCTTATCCTCACGGGTGATGTTTCTGTGATTGATGCACTTTATGCACCCGCAGATATTACTATGAAGATGGATGGTATGTCACTTGTTTGGGGTACTAATCCTGAGAATGGTAAGTTTTTTGTTTGTACCAAAGCAGCATTCAACAAGAAAAAGATTCGTCTTTGTTATACTACAGATGACATCTTCACTCACTTTGGTCATCAAATAGAAGTCGTTGAGATCCTGTCATATTGTATCAAGTATCTGCCCCGTACAGAGAACATTTATTGGGGTGATTGGTTGGGTTTTGGTCGGACTCAACTCCTAAAACCTAACACTATTTCTTATCTTTTCCCTGAGAAAATCTCTCAAAAGATGGTGATTGCACCTCACACTCAGGTATTTGTTGATGGTCCTATGTGTGACGCAACATGTAAACCATTGATTGAGATCTTAGATGACACCGCTATCATCAAGTGGGTGCAACCTTCTATCGATCGTCTTCCTTCCAATGAAACTGCACCGAATCTGAACACCTCTAAGGTTCAGTTCCTGACAACTAAAGAGGCAAATGTTGCGAAACAGAAGATCAATTCCCTGGTCAAAGAGGGTCGTGAGTTGACTGATTCCAACCTATTTGATATTCTTGGTTGTGTCTATCTCACCAATCTTTATCAACTGATTATCGAGATCAAAGAAGACATCATGAATTCTATGATTATCAATGATGCACCTCGTAGTTTCATTTTTGATGATGTAGAAACTGATGGTGAGGGTTATGTATTCCACACTGAGAAGGTTTCATTCAAACTTGTCAATCGTGAAGAGTTTGCATACGCTAACTTCACTGACGGTCGTTTCAACTAATTCATCATGATTCGTTTTCTTTACCTCATTGCAATCGGTTCATTGTTCGTTGCCACTATTAACATCTTCTCTCCAGATAGTGAGGCAGAGAGGAGACAAGAGGCAAAATCTGCACTCGAAAGGCTCATGAGACCTCCCTCAAACGTTATTCAATAAAGTTACTCACCTCTAAATTGCCCTATAGTTATAGACACCTACATTATGACAATCACCCTCCGTCCACACCAGCAACGTGGACTCGATGCACTCAAACAGAATGCTATCGGTCAGGTGATTGTTCCGACTGGTGGTGGTAAGACTCTGATCGCAATCATGGACGCTATGCGTCGTTTTGAGATCAAAGTTCCTCGTGTGATTGTTGTTGTCGCACCTCGTATTCTTCTTGCAGAACAACTTTGTTCTGAGTATCTGGAGCACATCACAAACGCAAATGTTCTCCATGTTCATAGTGGAGAAACCAAACATTTCAAGACAACTAAATCAGAACGCATCAAGTTGTTTGTGGAGATGTGTCAAACCGTTCGTGAACATGTCATCATCTTCACGACATATCATTCTTTGCACCGTGTGCAAGAGTCTGGAATCCCTGTAGACACGATTTACTTTGACGAGGCACATAACTCGGTTCAACGTAACTTCTTCGGTCCTACAGAGTATTTCTCACGTCATGCAGATCGTTGTTACTACTTTACTGCAACCCGTAGGACTTCGCTCACTATCAACAA
>Ga0181399_1000026_pt1 | contig 46205 bp, 53 predicted proteins | sample 22SPOviralmetaG_FD_130128 | JGI IMG/M metagenome (GOLD analysis project Ga0181399, IMG submission 130128) | Marine viral communities from the oligotrophic San Pedro Time Series (SPOT) site, San Pedro Channel, CA, USA - 22 SPOT_SRF_2011-05-21 | ecosystem: Environmental > Aquatic > Marine > Strait...
ACTTAACGGTGCTAGCCCTGCTACACAAGCGGCGGCATACCAGCTGGTTCTTAACCGTGCTATTGGTAAGTACCAGTTACCCGAAAATGTTGTGATTGCGGCGGCTGGTAACCGAGACACTGACAAAGGTGTTACATACCGTATGCCTAAGCCGTTGGCTAACCGATTCCTACACTATGAAGTTCGTGTAGACTTCAACACTTGGCAGGATTGGGCTATTAAAAACCAAATCCATCCAGATGTAGTTGGTTACCTTACTACGTTTAAAAACGACCTTTACAACTTTGATGCTAGCAGTAACGAACGTTCGTTTGCTACTCCGCGAAGCTGGACTTTTGTAAGTGAAACTATCAGTGATGTAGAAGGTTTTACTGAAGAAGAGGTAACTGATATGGTTGCCGCAGGTATTGGCGAAGGACTTGCACTCAAGTTCAAAGCACACCGAGAGGTTAGCGGACAACTTCCTAACCCAAGTGATATTCTCAACGGTAAGGTAAAGGACCTTAATACAGACAACATCAGTGCAAAATACTCGTTGACTACTGCACTATGTTATGAGCTTAAAGAAGCTTTCGATAACGATGACGATGGTAACAAGAAGTTTGATAACTTCTTAGAGTTCATTCAAAAGAACTTCGAAAGCGAAATGGTTGTGATGGGTGCTACAGTTGCTCTTAGCAAATATGGTATCCGTCCAAAATTCAATCAGTTGAACAACTACAAACCGTTCATTGCACAATATGGCAAGCTGATTGAACAAGCATAGGAAACTATGCTCCTGGGAGATAGTAGGGGTGCAATGCCCCTACTATCATTTTAAAGGAATGTAATGCAAACTTTAAGATTAAAGAGTTTATTACCCAGAACATCATTTGCACCTCAATGGGATTCAACCATTGGGATTTTTCAGTTTAATGATACAGTAGCTCTTGATACTATTAGAAGCTTTTTAATACAAAAAGAACCAGATATACTTAAATTAAAAAGTAGTGGTGATGCTGGAACAGGATTAGATGATTCAACTATAACTTCTAGATATGGTCACTATAATGTTTTTAATTTTACAGATGAATGTCCACAACTAAACCAATTATTAGACTGGTTAAGGATTGAATTTTTAGAATTTTTACAACACGAAGCAAGTGAGCTTTTCGAAGTTGAAATTGTATGTTGGTATAACATACTCAGAGACGGCGAAACTATGAAAGAACATATTCATTCTAGTAATGAATCAAGCTATCTTAGTGGAAATATGCAATTAAGTACATTTGATACCCAAACAGATTATAGGCATCCTTTACAAACAGATAATAGTATGACGATATATAGTAAACCAGGACAGTTAGTAATATTTCCTAGTTATCTACCACATAATGTGAATCAAGAATATGTTGGAGAACGTATTAGTTTGGCATTTGATTTATACCCTACACATATTAGAAAAGATTGGGGTAACAGTATAAGGTTTATGGATCAAGATATCTTTAAAAGGTTGACAAATAAGTAAGATGTGTTACTATAAAGTATAGTAAAAATTTGGAGTGAGACATGGCAGTAGGCTACGCACAACAAGAAACAGATATGCAAAAAGAAATCATCGACCGTATGCTCAATGAAGATGCGGCAGTTGAAGCAGAAAAAACTCCGGAACAAAAGAAACAAGAGTCAGAAGAAGCTAAAGAAAAGCTGGTTACTGCTCGTGTTAAGATGTTGTTTAATCAACCGTTCTTTGGTAACATTGCATGTCGTTTACAGTTAAAAGATGTAACAGATGAAGGTTGGTGTCCAACGGCGGCAACAGATGGTCGTCACTTCTTTTACAATAGAAACTTTGTAAACAGTTTGAGTGTTCAGCAGAACGTGTTTTTAGTAGGACATGAAATTGGACATTGCATATATGAACACTTTCTTCGTGTTGGTGACCGTAACAAACAATACTGGAACATGGCTGGTGACTACAAGATCAACGGCATGTTGGTGCGAGAAAAGATTGGTGAAATAATTGACCAAGTAAAAATTTGTTTTGATCCTAAATACAATACTGATGAATGGTATACAGAAAATGTATATGACGACTTAGAAGCTAATCAACCTCCAGTACAAATGACACTTGATGTCCATTTAGATGTTGAAGGCGAAGATGGTAAGCCTTGTAAAAGTGGCGGTGGTGATGAAAGCAAAGATGGAGAAGGTAAAGGCAAAGGCAAGAAGCCTACTATCTCAAAAGATGATGCTAAAGCTATCTCAGATGAATTGAAGAATGCAGTTATACAAGCGGCACAGAGTGTTGGTGCTGGTAATGTTCCTGCTGAAATTGCTAGAATGATTGGTGAACTTACAGATCCTAAAATGGATTGGAGAGCATTGATTCGTGTGTCACTTGAAAGTAATATGAAAAACGACTTTACATTTATGGTGCCCAATCGTAAGAGTCAGTTTAATAATGTAGTTCTTCCTGCAATGAACAAAGAAGAAATGATTGATATTTGTATTGCAATGGATGCTAGTGGATCAATAAACCAAAGTGATTGTACAGACTTTCTAAGCGAAGTAAAAGGTATTATGGATCAGTTCGGTAGCTACAGAATTCGTATTTGGAGTTTTGACACTGCGGTATATGCATATGATGAGTTTACACACGATGATGGACGTGACGTTACTGAATACAAAATTGTTGGCGGTGGTGGTACTGACTTTGTTTGTAATTGGGAATTTATGAAAAACAATGATATTGAACCTGATCAGTTTATTATGTTTACAGATGGCGAACCTTGGAGAAGTTGGGGAGACCCAGACTACTGTGATACATTGTTCTTAATTAAAAATCGTTATGCTAAACCTGAAGCACCGTTTGGTCAAAGTGTTTACTATGAAGATTCAACTATGAAACAGGCGGCTTAATGAGAATTGTGGAACAAAGAAATAGTTTAAGCGAAGAGGATCTTGTACACTTGCAAGGTTCTCCTGTTATTATTAAGATGCTCAAACAACGTTTGGTAGTCGAATTCGAACATCCCCCTAGTATCGAAGAGATTGATTTTAGTGGTACCAGAGGTTTTTATCTTGTAAAAAATTTAGGGCACAAAATATATCAGTTCTGGTTTGAAGATCATAAGGATTATGATGACTTTAGAGCTAATATTTTAGCCTATAAAATGAGCAGTACTATCAAAGATGATAAATAACTGCGTAGTTAATTCGTTATAAGGAGTAATTCATGGCGAAAAATAAAACAGAAACTGCGAAGGCACCAGCGGCTAATGCAGAAGCTGAAGCACCAAGTTTAGGTGTAGCTGACCTACAAAACTGTGCTCAAATCATTGATATTGCAATGAGCAGAGGTGCATTTAGAGCAAATGAAGCCGCTCAAGTAGGAGCAGTATACAATAAAATTGAAGCATTTATTAAAAGTGTAGCCGAACAAACAAACCAAACACCAGAAGCTACGGCTTCTCAGTAAGGAGGTAAAAAATGGCTAATTTAAAACATATAGGACAGGTAGCTAATACTGGTCTCAAATGTATCGTTGTCTTTAGAGAGATTTACGATGAGAACGGTAATGTTACTGAACCAGATAACTGTTTGATAGTTGAAACTGAAAGACTACCAGACATGGAACACGACGATATGGTTCGTGTGGTTGAATCACCTGTTGCACAAGAAGCAACTGAATTTTATACTGTAGCACATAGAAGTATGTTTGCTGACGGTATTAATATGTTGGTAAAATTAAACAACAGAGGTTACTTAAAAAAGTATCCAACAGATCAAATTCTAATGACTCCAAATTCTCACACAAGTGTTAAACTAAGTGAGATCAATGAAGTTATTCGTAAACAAGCAACTGGAATGAGTCCACAGGATATTCAAAATAGTATGCAGGATGATACTGATAAACCACCAAGAACTGCAACATCACTAAGTCCAAGTCAAACTATTGACCAGGCACTTCCAACAGGCGAGCAAGCAATAGATGATAGTGCATTAGCTCAAACAATGTTGGATCAAGCGAATACATACGAAACAGAAGTAACACGTCTTCGCGAAGAAGCCTATGCCATGGCGCCGGATCTTAAACCCAAGCGTGGTCGCCCTAAAAAGGCTACCGCTGATGCCAATACATAAGCGGGATCGTAACTTTCAGAATATTGTCAGTGAGTTGGATATCAAAAGCATTCCAACTGAGTATATACAACTAATTGGATTGATTTGTGAAAACGGAGACAGAATACAATTCAAAGGTGAACAAATAAAAGAGTTCCCCGGCGAAGATCTTGTTGAAGGTTTAATTAATTTCGTTGAAGATAACGGTAAACTACCCAGTCCTGTTATCGACGTTGAAATTATTATCGACTATGCGAAACTTGAAAAAGAAGTCAATGCAAAGACACAAGCATTACTAAAGGACAAATGAAAGATCATACAGATTTACTTGTAAAACTAATAGTGTTGGAAGAAGAAGTTGAACACTATAAAACTTTGTTAATGCCATGCGACACTGGTCATATACACACTACAATAAATTTTTTACAATCAAGGATACAGGAGATACAAATTGAACGTGAAGCTCGTAAGCTATAGTAAGCCCACCGAAGAATTTGAGAAGGAAGGGTTAGTAGACCTACAAGAACTAATTGCTTTTTGTGCCAAAGTAAGCAATCCAGCGGCACAAATTAATAATGAAACTAGTGAACGTTTAATTAAGTATTTGATAAAACATCAACATTGGTCACCATTGGAAATGGTTAATGCAGTATTAGAAATCGAAACTACCAGAGATATTGCACACCAAATTGTTAGACATCGCTCGTTTGCATTCCAAGAGTTTAGTCAACGTTATGCAGATCCTGCTGAAATGGGAGAACAGTTTGTTACTCGTGAAGCTAGACTACAAGATCCTAAAAACAGACAAAACAGTGTAGAGATTGATAGTGAAGAAGATATACATCATGCATGGGCAAGTGTACAACAAGGTGTAATTGACAAAGCTAAAGAAGCATACGACTGGGCTATTCGTGCTGGCATAGCAAAAGAACAAGCTCGTGTAGTGCTACCAGAAGGTAATACCAAAACTAGACTGTACATGAATGGTACATTGCGTAGTTGGGTGCATTATATCGAATTGCGTGGTGCTAACGGTACACAAAAAGAGCATATGGATATTGCTCATGCTTGTGCTAAAGTTATTAGTGATATCTTTCCTCTTATGAATAAATTATAAGATTAAATACATGCATGAGTATCACCTTAGTAGCAAGCCCCCGAACTTCTAACTCCATGCCTAGTCCTGCACTAGCGGCACTAAAGCCCTGTGTGGAAAATGCAGGTTTTAATTGTTACACAATAGATCTCAACATAGAATTTTACAATGACTTAAAAGAACATTACAGTGTATACGGAGAAATAGATAATTATTTTCAAACAGACTTTCGTTATCTAAGTCAAGACATCTTAGACTTAGAACCTCTTACAAAAATGAAATATTCACTTAGTGATGATGCACTTGAACTTTATCAACAACATCTTAATAAATGGGCAGACCACATACTCAACCAAGACAACGAATGGATTGGTATTAGTTTGTTAAGTGTAAACAGTGTATTATATACTATTGACCTTACAGAAGTTCTTAAAGATAAATCTCCCGATTGTAAAATTGTACTAGGCGGTCCTGGTGTAAGCACATTCGGTATTATGGGAGCAAGTAACTTAGGTGAATTTATGATAGTTACTGGACTTGCAAATAGATATCTAACGGGAGAGGGAGAATATAGTTTAGTAGAATTATTAGATGGTAAAGAGAATACTGAACAAGAACAAATAGACAATTTAGATGTTTTACCTTTTCCAGACTACAGTGACTTTGACTTTACAAAGTATGGGTCTCAACATAATGCAGTAGCAGTTACAGGGTCAAGAGGATGTGTTCGTAGTTGCACGTTTTGTGATATAAGAAGTGCATGGAAAAAATATAGGTATAGAAGTGGTACAAGTATAGCAAATGAAATAATAAACCATCATCAAAAGTTCGGTAGTACAGAATTTAAATTTACTGACAGTTTGGTCAATGGTAGTTTAAAAGCATTTGAAGAGTTTCTTGATGCTATAATACTTGCTAAAAAACAAGGCTTGTTTACTAAAGATATAAAATGGAGTGGGCAGTTTATATGTAGACCAATAAATCAATTCAAAGAAGAATGGTTTGAAAAGATGAGTCTTGCAGGTGCAAACATGTTACAGATAGGTGTAGAAAGCGGTAGTGAAGCTGTAATGCACAACATGGGTAAAAAATTAAGTAACGATGATATTGACTTTACCATTAGCATGTTAACCAAATATAAGATACAATGTGATTTATTAATGATAGTAGGTTATCCAACTGAAACTGACGAAGACTTTGATATGACTCTTGACCTATTAGAAAGGTTAAGTCCTTATAGTGAACAAGGATGTATTGAAGGAATAAACTTAGGCAAGACAATGGTTGTATTACCAGGTAGTCCTGTAGGAGAAAATATGGCTCATTGGGGTATAGAATATGATGATAACAACAATTGGATCAGTACACTCAACCCTGGACTAACATTTAAACAACGTGTAAAGCGTAGAGTACTGGCACAAGAAAAGTGCCAAGAACTAGGCTATATGATTAGATGGCCTTTAACCACACTAAGAACACTTAGTGAAAATCTAAAACTCAACAAAGAAACAGCTTAAAATGGAAATGATAAACATACTTGAGTCAGAAGATCGTACTCAACACATAGAAAACTTAAAACAAATTTGTGAATGGATAGAGCAAAACGAACGTCATCGAAATGCGAAAAACTATTACAAATTAGATCAAACAGTAAAAAAGTTTGATAGTTTTGAAATTATATACGATGACAAAAATATTGTAGCATTTAGTGGACTTTGGAACAACAAAAGTTATCCTAGTAATATGGCTCGTTGTTGTACAAGGACATATTATCACCCAGACTATAGGAACAGTGGAATAACTCGTTGGGGAGACAGTACTAGAAAAGCCAACTATGTGGAAGATTGGTTTACGCCAGTTCAGGTTGCTAAAGCAAAAGAACTTGGATATGAATATGCTTTTATCACTATCGAATTACGGTTGCGTAGACGTAGTATGCAAAGTCTAGTGCAATCATTGAATAACTCAGAGTATAATAAAAACATTTGGAGTATTCATAATGATATGTGTAACACTTGTAGACAACACAACGATGAAGGACACTATATAGGTGTAAACTCAGATATTGCTTGTTGGCAAAATATATGTTATACGTCACTCACTGACAATCCAAGTACATTTGATTTGCCAAATATGAGTATCGACGAGTACAACACAGTGTATGGTAGTGAACAAAAAGAAAGACTTAAACTAGTTTAACCATTGTGTAAACAATTTTTCTGTGTACAGTCTACTACGAATATTGTATTGTAATGTAATACCTCGTTCAAATTCTAAATGCATCCAGCTTTCGTCCCAAGGTACATCTAGTTTTTGATTTCTTAAACACATAATATGTGGTACAGTTTTACACTGTCTAGGATTTAAAAAACCATGATATCCATCTACAACGTGTAAGTTACATTCTACATATTTTTTAAAACGCTCTGCTTGATCTAACGGTGTCCAGTCATCATCTCTGCCTGTTACAATAGTAATATCTTTACCTTGAAGCATGTTTGATGTTATTGCGATTAATGGTGGATAAACACAAAATGTCTTGTCGAAATGTTTACTACAACTTAGAGCCGCTGTAGCGCCAGCACTTATACCAAATACCAAACGTGTATCAGTTTCGTAGTCAGCAAGTACATCTAATATATCCTGTGCCCTATCTTCAAAAGTAGGGTTCCAATTTTCTTCAGACATATCTCTTTCATCCCACAGTTGATACTCCAATCCTCTGTGAGTATAATGATCCATTAATGCACACTCATAACCATTTGCACAGGCTATTTTAGCAAAGTCTAAATCTACATCACTCACCCCACCGCTTCCATGACTTAGTACTAATAGTGGAAGTCTCGATTTATTGAATCTATCATTTTTATCTGGACTTAGGTGTATATATTTGTTTCTTGCTTCTATTTTATCAAACATTTCATTTCATCTATTAATTGTAATTGTATAAGGTATTGATCTATGTTTCCAACAAACTCTTTACTTTTTTGTTTATTATCTTTTAGTGCTAGATTGTACATACGCTTCAGCCAGACACGCTTGCTTATATCATCAGTTCTATCATTTATAAACCTAAAAAATAAATCAACACTTCTATAAAACTTAGTGTTTTCTAGTTCCTGATGATTGCCAAACACATTAACTTTTAAGCAGTTAAAACTAAATTTATAAATGGTTGAATCTTCATGAGTAAATTCTAACTGCCAACCGTTGTCATAACGTTGTCGACTTTTATCTGTAAAATCACACACAGTTGGGTCATTGAATCTTGCTTGCACACATGCATTTATAAGCTCATTTAAAATACGAGTTTGATCAAACCCTGTTAAGTTATGTTTGACCTGTGGCCAATTATCAAATGTTATCATAGTCCACTAATAACCAGATGTATCCTGTCTTCTCTGCTAGCATTTACTGCTGAGTGATATTCTTCTGTATTCATATAATAGCACATGCCGTTGTTTGGTATATGATAATGTCCATGATCTCTATAGAGTATAAAACAATTTTCATTAGTTATTATTGCAAAATGATAACGAACCATACCTGGATCATTGTGCATCCACATTGCTTTTTTTGGAAGCATTTTCATTAATCGCATTCTGCCAATGGTGTGGGGGAAGTTTTCAAATATATATTCAAATACTGTGCCTTTAAAGTTAGGATTAAATTCTGTAAAGTCACGTTCCTCTAAACCATACATAGGACAATGGTCTAGTCTACTGTCTCCAGTTCCTTGATAAGGATCAGGTGGACTGTCTTTTGTATTTTGAAAGCATATTTGATTTTGCTTGTTAAAAGGATACATTTCAATTATACGATTTGTATCGTCAACTAATTGTTTATGGTCCACACTAAAATCTGTTGCTCGAATTAATTCTGTCATTTTATTTCCTATATAGTATATTTGTAATCAAATATATCGTCATCTGCCATCCACTCATATACTTGTTCTAAGTTATTTACAAGATTTCCTTTGTGTCCTTGTTTGTATTTTATCTTCTTATAAGTATCAACCGGTTGTGAGTCAAACCCCAACAGTGGAAGTATCTGTTCAACATCATGTTGCCAATCTTCATAATGTATAACATTTTGTATTTGTCCACGCTGTTTAAAGTGTTCAAATAAACGATTTGTTTTTTTCAATGCTTGCACATAAAAATCGTAAATCTGGTAGTTTATATCAAATGATTCAACATCTACAGTCTGATCCTCAAAACCAATGTGCATAATGTTTGTATGCTTGCTTACCAAATTACTTAATATCTGTTCTCTTATATCTCGTCTTGCACAGAAAATAAAACTATATCCATCAAGCAAACTAGTATCTTCAAAATATTTCAAAAACGTTTCTGTTTGTATTTTAAAAAAACTTTTGTCTTGGTTAGTAACATTTTGTCTAAGCAACTGACTTCTTTTTTTAACTTCTTTTAAGTATCTTTCAGTACCTATTTCGAACGGCTTAGGATTATTGAGGATAAAGGTACGCTGTACGGATCCATCTATTTGGTCATATGTTTTTATATATGTTCCGTCAGGTAATGGCAGTTTATAAGGTACATTTATATCTTTTCCGTTTTCGTCATATCTCATCAGATTTTCAGATATACTAGTAATCTCTCCAATATAGTCTTTGTTATGGGCTTGTGCTAAACATTGACCAACAACTGTACTGCCGGTTCGATTAAAACTGAGTATTGCAAGTGTTTTCATACCTTTCTCTTAGGTATTTTACTATCAGCACTACTAACGCAACTAGGACTAATACAAGGCATAGGCTGATCAAATAACTTAAATCCTGTCTCGATGTTGCCAAGAGGAACATCATAGCAACTGTAGCTACGTTTGATACTTCCGTCAGGTTCTCTAATGATAATACCTTGATAGCCTGCATTGCAACTCCAGCCTTTAAACTTGTTAAAGTTAAATGCATTAAATCTCTCCGCTTGATCCATGTACCATTTTTTGCCTTTACTATCTTGAAATTCAATTTGCATGTGCCAAGGTACACTAGCATCATTTTCGCCTATTGTGTAAGGCGGCAGTTCGAAACTAGGCCTTGGACGAGCATTCCACTTGCGTTTTGACTCTGTATACGCCATTTGCGGCATACCGTTCCACAATCGCTGTAGCATTTCGTCTGTATAACCGTCCACGACTCTACTTGCCGTTGGGTCCGATTGAGGTTTGAGGGTAACGTTGATTCCTTGGTTGTGGAAGAATAGGGCATTATCCCAATCTTTCTCAAACCAGTCTGGAACCATAACCATGTTGATTGTAATTTGTACATCATGTTCCTGACAGAAGATGAGTTTGTCGGCAAACTCTTGCATCTTCTCCTTTGTATTTAAGTGTTCTGTATGTAGGCTAGCTGTGATACTAGCTCTATGAAATGGCTTTGCATACTCGACATATTTCTCAAACCATTTCATATTGCGACTACAATTTGAGGTCATATGGATACTAGTATAATTGGTATTAGGCACATCATTAGCAAGGTGTAAGAGGATTTCCAAATAGCCAGGATGAAAAGTAGGCTCACCGCCAGATAAGCTAAAATGAAAACTATTAAATCCATTGTCTCGTGCCTGCCTTTTTATCTCATCGATTGTATGAATACAGAGCTGTGTGGGCCTGTGATCTTTGCGATCTGATCGGGCGTATGGCCAACAATAACTGCACTTATAGTTGCAAAAGCGACCAAGAAGCCAACTAACAGTAAACAAATCTCTGTATAGTAGCGTCCTTTGTCCGACCGAAACCAAGTCATCAAACGGTATTTTTGTAAAGTCATAATCACTCCACTTTAAATCTTCATTGGATTGTGCCATCTAATCGTTTCTCTAGGTATTCGATAACTGCTGGATAAAGATCATTAGGCTTTTCTGCATGTAGCTCACGCACCGCATTCAGTTCATGTTCTAAGAATTCTCTAACAGTCCAACTTTCATAATCGCTGTTGGTTGCATGTACTTTAAATTCCATTTCTTACTTTCTCCGTAAAAATTTCTGCGCCATTGGCTACATTAGTAGTCCAGTCGTCCATAGCGTTTTCATCTGCCATATCACTAATATACTTAAAACTTCTAAATTTAATATTATATTCTCTGGCTACATAAGCCAATGCCCAACCTTCCATATCCACACAATCTATATTTTGTTGTTCAAACCATGGGTCAGGTTCCATAACAAAACTATCACCTGTACCACAACGTATACCTTGTCCTGATGTTTGTATTTCACCTAACAATGGTTCAGTAAACGGAATACTACCTCTGGGTGCTTGTGGCTCCGCCATCATATCACGCTGTAAAAATGAACCAACTTCATGTAGTCCACTAATACCACTTACACCACCTGCAGTACCGTAATTCCAAATTTCAACTGGTTTATAAACGTGACATAAACTTTTTGCAAGTGCAGTAGCCGCTTGTACTTTGCCTACTCCAGTATATATTACTGTGTATCCATTCATTTTAAAATCAGGTAGTTCAGCTTCTAGAGCTACACATATTGTTATCATTGTTGCCTCGCCTGCATTGGATCAATGCTTATCTCATTTATATTAACATCTTTTGGCTGTTCTATCAACCACTTTACATATCTAGCGGCTTGATCAATACTCATACATACCCTGTCAGGGTGCTTGTGTTGATTGTTGCTGAGTGTACCAAAACTTATGTAGCTGGTCTTTGGTCCGCTGTGCCATACTCCTAATAAAGATAAGCTATTGCTGTAGTCACGCAATGCTTTCTTTTCAGCATTATACAACCAAGCTGATCCTTTCTTAGTTCTATCAGTAGTTGAGCCAATACATACAATATGTGCTTCGCTTTTGGCTGTTCTAAGCGCCTTGTATACTATATCCAGTAGGACAGTTTGATGAAAGCGCCATAATGCACTGTTTATTATAATTATGTCATGTTTAGTACATTCGTTTGCAAATGTAAACATATGATCTGTTTTAGTTAAATCGTATCCTGATTCTCTGCTACAAAAAACAGCATTTGGATACAGTTTATGTAATGCTTGTGCAACACCTTCTTTGGGATTACCTGTTATAATCATATGTCTCTCCTCTTATTTTATCTAATTTTGTACTCCATTCTACAAAATATTTTTGATGTCGTTCAATACTATCATGTGTTAATTCTTTTATTATGTCTTTGAAATATTCATGGTCAGGATATCTTTGTTGTAATCGCAATACCTGTTGCATAGCTTGTTGTTTTTGTTCATCACTAGCATGTCTTGCCTGTAGTTGTTTTGGACCAGTTAATACTCTGTGTTCAATATAATCGATGCCTACATAACTTAAACACCAATTGTAAAACTCTTCTAAGTTACACATATTGTATACTTGATAAGTTCCGTTCAAACTCAGTGTATTATGCCATTCGTCTCTGCCTCCTTTTTGCCATTTATTGAGTTGCTGAATCTTAACATTTACTTCTTCCCATGTATAGTTATAGCCACGCATATATGGATACAAATCTCCAGTTGCGTCTATACTAACATGTATTTGAGTTCGCAAATAGTCTTTCAACTCTTCTAGTCTGGACACATCTAATTTGCTGGCATTTGTAGTAATTAACAATTTTACTTTTATCGGATCAACATATTGTTTTAGTTTATCCAAAAAGTCAAACACACTATTGTCCATAAATGGTTCACCGCCTGTTATCCATATGCCATGTAGTTCTCCAAGCTCAGGGCCAAACTCTTGCAAAAACTTGTCTACATCTATTTGTTGTTTGGGATTACTTTGACTAGCGTCATATTTACCACCCATTTTTTTCCAGTCTGGTATCCACGCATTACTAAAATGTGGACCACACATTCTGCATTTAAAATTGCATATATTATTAAAGTTCATATATAAATGTTTTATTTTATTTCTGCGAACGTTTAAATTTTTTACATAAACATTCTCTTCACCCATATACTTTTTTTCGCCTTTTTGCGAAAACCATTTGTTACGTCTACTGGTCTGTCCGTTTTGCTCTTTGTACCAACAACTATGACAACCATCTTCGTCCCATTTACCCGCAAGCATGTCAGTACGCAGAGTGGTAAACTTATCGTTACTCCATGCATCACGTTCGATTGGACCCATGTTGTAGTTACTCATCATGCATCTTGTTAGCCAATTGTTTGGATTAACTGCAAGTGTTACAAATGGCATTGGGCAATATGTATCTTTATGCATAATGACTCCATTCAGGATAAGCTAGTGCGAAACTTTGTTTACGACTTGTATCTAGAAGACCTTGTACTCTTCTAAATTCATTGAGATCGATATCTTCTTTTGTGTTATCTAGTGCATAATCTATTGCACCTTTTATTTTATTTAAGTGCTTGATTACCAGAGGTTTTTGTGCAGATTGGATCCTATCACTATAAAAGTTGCTAGCCCTGTCTAAATCTTTTTTATAAAAATTCATAATACTCATTTCAAACGGATCTTGTACAATATTAAAAACAAATTCTATATCTGAATAGTATTCAACCATGTCTGCCAAATGATACATGTTCATCCAGCTTATACCTGCATGAAAGTTTAAATGCCACTGTGGGCCTTGATTGCGGACAAACTCTGCATACTGTTTTACATTAGCGTCAACTATATGCCAATCATCTTTTGCACTTCTGGCCCAAGCATGACGTTGTCCCATACCTTCAGCACTTATTTGTATTCTTTTATTTTTATTACCTTTAAAATGACTGAACTGTTCTAGTAGATCATATTTGCCATATTTTATTGTTGTACCATTTGTTATCAAACTTAATGCTATATCAGTATTGCCTACTCTGATTATTTCTTCCAGCATCTGATAAGTTCCAGGCATAATAGTTGGCTCACCGCCTGCCATTTTTATTTTCTTTACATAAGGTAAATGCGTTTTAAAGTCGTCCCATTTCATATCAAATTCTGCAATGCCAGTTTTTGGATTAACGTTTGACACTTCCATGCCCAGCATCTTAGCTTCTTTAAGCCAAAGATTACTGCTACTCAACCCACAGAATCTACATTTATAATTGCACAAGTTGCTCCAGCGTATATCCAAATACTCCAAGTGAAAGTTGTCCATACTCCCATCTGCATTAGTAACTGAACGGGCTTGTTCTTCATCCCACCAATGATATGTTTTCAAACTAAATGTTCGTACACTATCGTCAGATAACTTTTCTCTGTTATTGCATTTCCAACACATGCTAGGCACAGTGTTAGGATCGAGTAGTTCTAATCTCAATTTTTTCATAATTGAATTGTTTGCTGTTTCAGCTATTGTGCTAGCCATTTCAAAAGGGTCTTTATACGTTTCACAACAGGCTTGTACTTGCCCGCCACTTCTGAACATCAAATGATTCCAAGGCAAAGGACAAAAGAAATCATTGCTCATATAAGTGCCTCCACTCTGGAAATATATCTATAAAACTTTGATTTCTGCTTGCATCTAATATGTTATGAATAGATTTAAAGTATGCTATATCAAAATCATTACTGGTATTTCTAACACAATTTTCGATAGTTTGTTTAACCTGTTGTAAATGTTTAGTAACCCGAGGAGGTAATGGACAGTCTAATATCCTTTCGTAATGTTGTACACAACGTTCAAGTTCACTGCGGGTAAAAGCATTTATATTAAGTTCGGTTGGAAAAGTTACAAGATTAAAGTCAAACTCCATATCGGGATAGGCTTGTATAAAACTGGGCAGATGCCATAGGTTTACCCAAGAAATACCTACATGGAAAAATGCGTTTCTGCGGACGTTGTTTGGTGCTGTCACAGTGAAACTTTTGTATTTTTCAATATTTTTAGCAACATTATCCCAGTCTGTTTTCCCAGCTCGTTGCCAATCATGTCTAATTCCCATACTTTCTGCACTAATATGTATTCTGACAGAGTTAAAATTTTCTAATAGACTTAATATATTATATTTTCCATATTCAACTTTAGATGCATTTGTTACCAAAATTAGCTGTAAATCAAGATTGCCTATGTTAATAAGTTCTTCCAACAGTTGATAAGTGCCGGGCATAATAGTTGGTTCACCGCCAGCTAGTTTAAGTTTTTTTAGATAAGGCAAATGTGGTTTTAAATCTTCCCAGTCTATGTTGTATTCTTTGATGCCAGTTTTTGTATCATAACCTGTGTATTTTCCTCTTCCTAATTTATATCCTAATAGCTTATGATCTTTAAGCCAAAGGTTACTGCTACCTAAACTACAAAATCTACATTTGTAATTGCATAGATTACTTGACCTGATATCTAGATACTCTAGGCGAAAGTTATCTGTTGTACCGTCGGGATAAGTTATTTCCTTTGCTGATTTAGGATTGATATGTGGAAATACTTTTAAATTATTTGTCCTCATACTAGGGACTGATGAATTTTCTTTTTTAACACAAATATGACACATTTTAGGAGTTGTGTTGGGATCTAATAGATCCAATCTAAGCTGACGTAAAACGGGATTATTTGCTGTTTCTGCTATAGTTTCACTAGGATCAAACTGATTCTCCCATGTTTCACAACAGGCTTGTACTTTGCCATTGGGTTTAAAAAACAAATGATTCCAAGGTAAAGGACAAAAGAAATTATTCATAATGCTCAAACTCCGGAACTATACTGTGCAAGTTTTCACTTCTGCTAGCGTCTAGTGTGTGCGTATACTTGTAAAAAGCTGGTAGTTTTTCACTCCAATCCTCATGCCACATGTAGTCAATTATGCCTTGTACTTTGGGCAAATGCACATATGGTTTTAATTGTTCATGTGCTTGCTGTTTAAGTGCATTGGGCAACACTCTTATATTCAAATATTCAGGATGATTTAATATATTAAAATATATTTTATGCCCGTATGGCTTGGCCCATTCTATAAATTGGGGCATACGCAATATGTTATACATTTGCACTGTACAATGTATTTCTATATTTGCATTATCAAGTGTTTGTATACTTTCAAAGTTTTCTAACACTGTCTGCCAACGACTGGGATGTCTGATATAATGATCTAGTTCACCCACAGCATCTATTGAACAGTTGAGTTGTATGCGTTTAAAGTGTCTCCATCTATCTAATAACCAACTGGGCATTTTAACCAAGTTGGTATTATATTTTAATCTTATATCTTTTGCTGTGCCGTTGTCAATAAAATAATCTAATAAACGCTGTTGTTTTTTAATTACAGTTGGTTCGCCACCTGTTAAGTATATTTCTTCAACAGTGTGTGCAATAGCAAACAAGTTTTGCCAAGTCTTTTCTTCTTCGGGCCAATCCATTCTGCTGAGACGTTTGTATTCACTTTCACTTAGTGCAGTTTCAACACTGGCCCACTCCTTTACCCACATGTTACTGGCATAGGGATTACACATTCTACATTTTAAGTTGCACAAGTTGCTGAGCCTAAGATCCACATATTTGATATCAAATGGAGCATCTTCAGTATACTGTTTGTCTTCACTCCATTTTTCATTCCATGCTTGTCTGGCACTGCGGATACCTGCGTCCTCTTCTCTAAAACAACGTGTACACATCTCTGGTCGTTCACTGTTTAACAGTTGCTTGCGGATCTCGGCATATGTTTCACTGTTCCATGCTTGTTGCATATCATCTCTGTACAGCTTATAAGGAGTTCCGTCGGGCTTGAGAATAAAGTTTTTGCCCGGTGTGCTATTACAACACACTCTCAAGTTACCACTTGCGTTTGTAGCTAGATGCATCCAAGGCAATATGCAAAACGTATCAGACATATGGTGCAAACTCCGGTACTACGTCAACAAGATTGGTGTTTCTTGTACTGTCTAATGTTTGTGTAAAACGTAAGAACTGTTTAAAATATTGACTTTCATCTTTAGCATTCATAAATGCCATATTTTGATTAATAAATCTATGTATACGTTTATTGCGTTCACCTCTGGGCTCTACTGTATTTAAATATTTTTTATATTTTTCAGTGGCTTTTTGTTTTAATTCCTCGGGCAATACTTGTGGATTAATGAATATAGGATCCCATGCTATATTACCATGCACAGGAGTATCCAATATACGTTCAAAGTATTCATAGCTTTCAGGTAATCCAAACACATTCCAAGCACTGTAGCACAGTGCCGCTCTACCAATATATTTGTTGCCCAGTTCAGCTTTCACTAATTTTAAATTTTCTGCTAGTACATCAGTATCTGATTCAGTTCTTATATAATTGTTTAATTCAGGATGTCCGTCTATGCTTAAACTAAGATCAACAGCTTTGAACTTTGCCCAACTGGCTATAGTATCAAACTTTCCGAACTTGACTTTGCTGAGATTTGTGCTATACTTAACACTTATATTAGTGGCAAAGGGCTCTAATGCTTCCAACACTCTATAGTGCAGTGGATCCATAAGTGGCTCACCTCCTGCAAATTCTACTATTTCAATGGTAGGTGCTAGTCTCAGTATGTCTTGTATAAATTGATCATTATCAAAATTTGTTTGTCTTGCAGTATCATTGTGTAGTCCTAAACTTTTATACTCATGTTTAACTGCACTCCAGTCTTTCATCCATGTTGTACTCAGCTCAGGCTTGCAAGTTCTGCATCTGAAGTTACACAAGTTGCTCATTTTAAGTTCTAATACTGGTACTACAAACGGCATCTCTATGGTGCATGTATCGGGAATCATGTGTTGTCTGGTCTTGTTCATACTTTGTCGCATACTAACTGAACCTTGATCTTCCATATCCCAACACTGAAAACAGTGTTTGTTACGCACACCTGTTAATAAATCTTTTCTTAGTTGCTGTTGACGCTCACTGTTCCATGCTTGTTCGAAAGTCATGTCTTTTATATTGCCCAATGTATCTCTACTGCGACAACAAGGAGTTATATCACCATTGGGTCTAGTGCTTAGGTGTGTAAATGGTAATACGCAAAATGTATCAGTCATGCTGTTTCCAACCATTTAGTTGTATTGAGATCTGCCGCACAGTTGCACCACTGCTTCATACAAAGCACAGGATCTTCTTCTAGCGTAAATCCAGTTTCAATATTACCCAATACTCCGCCTTGCTTGCACGTTGCTCTATACACACTACCATCATTGTCTATCATCAGTGTTTCAATACCAGCCATGCACTTCCATTTTTTAAATGTATTCCATTTGTTTTTGGTTAGTGTATTAACATTGTCCATCCAACTTTCATCTTGTGTAAACAATTCACAATTTAGCTCTGCTGTACCTGCACGATTAAAACTTTCCATATAGTCTAGCTCAGCTTGATTGTAATAATTCTCTGCTCCGGCGTATTGTATACCGGCAAACTTCATGCCACTGCTATAAGGCTTGTTCATTTCGCCTGTTTGTAAATTGGTCATTGGTCTAATACGTCTTATATTAAATTGAATTTCGTTTGCATTAAGCCATTCAACTACTGAACGTATCTCTTGTAATTTTCCAGGCAAGTACATTAGGTGTACTTTTACTTGCTTGCGATTTAAATTGCTGAGTACATGTTTCATATGATCCACACGCAAAAATTCAAAGTGCCAACTGAATATCAAACTGTCAATTAATTCTAATGCACGTTGATATTTTTCCAATGGCAAACTGCCATTTGTTATAGTACTGCATTCTTCTACTCCGTAACGTGGAAATAATTCTAATATATCCAATATGCGTGGGTGTACAAACGGCTCACCTCCAGTTATACTCATGCGTATTTGTTTGTCCGCATAAAACTCACGCATGGTCTTCACAGCATATTCAAACTTTTCAAAAGGCAAGTGCTTGCTTTTGTTGTCGTGTAGGTCTGCACCGCAATAGCTACAATCAAAGTTACAGCGTCTACCCATGTTCCATTCAATGCGTACCCACTCTTTATACTTTTTATTGCTGTGTTCTACTCTTACCAGTTGCACTAAAACTCACCTTTCAGTTCAGGTATACAATCTAATACATTTGTTCCTCTTATACGATCTAATTCTCTAGTAAAATGTTTGAATAATTCCCATTCTTTTTCTTTATATTTGGGATTTTTCATTGCATCTCTTAGACGATCCAGAGCATGATAGTTTTTATCCCATTTATCTAAAACACGTTGTTTAATATGAGGTGGCATATTATTGATATCCAAGTAAGCAGGCTTTGATACTAGATCTGCAAAATTATTCGGTCTTTCATATCTAGTTGGACTGTCACTGGTTCTATCAGCTATCACATGCCACCAATGATCTAAATCTCCAGTAACTCGTTCTATCCAGTCAGATAAATTTTGTAAATCAAATATATTATATATACTGATAGCAATGCTAAAGTATCCTCTTACATTATCAAATTGATCATACCATTTTAAGTTTTGTTCCAACTGTTCAATTGTTTGTACATTACTGCCTCTGATGTACTGATAAAGATCACCAGTTGCTTCAATGCTAACATTGAGTACAACACGTTTAAAATGAGGCCATAGCCTTTTAAGTTTTTCAGGTACTCTTGTTCCATTGGTGGTGTATCCTAACGTAACATTAGGCGCACTGCCATTTGCAACCAATATCTCCAGCACTTCGTACATTCCATCCTGCATCAAAGGTTCGCCGCCTTTGAAGTCGATGCGTTCCATTTGACTAAGTTTGTCTTCCATGTTTTTATATAAACTAGGATTTATGCTTCTTACTGTAGTATTTTCTAAATGTCTTTGAAATTGTGGATTTATTTGTTGTAATTTTTTATCTTCTTTGAACCAATGTGTGCTTCCCCAACTGCCACACATTCTACACTTTAGATTGCAAGTATTACCAAAGTTTAAGTCCATGTGTTTTAAATTCATTGGAGGATTATTTAAGTAAGCGTCGGGTCTATTTTCTATTTTTTCCAACATCCATTGTCGTCTACTAATACCTGCGGTGCTTTCATTTTTCCAACAATCTTGACAACCCTGAGGTTTTTCTTTTGCCAACATTTGTTGTCTCATCTTTTCCATACCTTCCCAAGCATCTTGTAGTGTATGACCTTTATATATATTCAGATGTTCAGTTTCTGCCTTCCAATCAGGAGTTCTTCCAGCTTCTTTTGCTATTCTCTGATCGGAAGTAAACTTACAACAAGGTTTAATATCTCCATTGGCGCTTAGTGTAATACTAGTCCATGGCACTATACAAGTAGGAAGATCTCCGGGCCAAGCATCACCAATTCTATACTTTTTATCAATATAGGTCATAGTAATTCTGCTAATATAGGAAACACCTCAGGAAACTTGTTTCCCCAGTTGCGTTGTTTATTAATTAAATTTAACCATTGTTTAGTTTCTGGAAGTCTAGCACTCCAGTCTTCTTGATTCATAAAGTTAATGATACCTTTATAACGTTTAATACCATATGGATTATTATCAAATGTTTCTTTATCAATGCCAGCTTCTTGAACACCTGTAAACCTATGCCAGTTTTCGTCTATCCAAGGATAAAATTCTTGTTCATATTTGTCTGTTACCTGTTGTTTGATATGTGCTGGTAATACTTTTAAGTTGAGTTGTGGTGGCCAATAAGCAAAGTGCATGTTAATTCCGCCTGCACCCAAGGGCCATTTGTTTATTTTCTTAAACCCTTGATCAACTTTCCACTTGACAAACTCTGGTATATAATGTACATTGAGAGCCATAATAGTAGTAGCTGTGGTAACTTCTACTTGTGGAGCAGTTTCATCCAACAACCAAAATACCTTTTCTTGGTGTTCCCATACACTGGGATAGCGTATATAATCATTGTGTTCACCGTGTGCATCTATGCTGTAGTGAAAACGCACACGTTTAAACTCTGCCCATAGATCAAATAAATCGTCACGCCATTCAACAGCATTTGAGTTGTAGCGTAATTCAATATTTTTAGCATAACCTTGTTTAATACATTCTTCTAATAGATCGTAGTGTTGATTAATAATTAAACTTTCGCCACCAGCAAAGTACAGTTGATACATGTGCGGAACTTGTTCCATTAGTTCTTTCCAAAAGCGTGGATTGTTCATGTGCCAATTGTATGTTGCTCCGTGGTTTTTGCCTTTGTTGTGCCAGCCGCTGGTATTTTTTAATTTTTCATTGTCTATTTGTGGATAAATGCTGTTCCATTCTTTGACCCAGCCACTTGAATCATGTGGGCTACACATAACACAAGCCAGCTGACATTTTGTACCCATACGCAAATCAATATAGCGTATTTTAGGTTCTACTCTACCGTCGGCTTCTGTAGCTTTAGCTAGATCAAATAGATCATATCTATTTCCCCAATACTCTGTCTCCCAGTTGCGTTTGCTTAAATGTCCAGCTTCTTCCTCTTTGTAGCATTTTAAACAGGGTGCTGGCTTCTCTCCACGCAACATCATTTTGCGAACATTACGCATGTAATCCGAATTCCATGCATCAGTCAAACTGGTTGTATTAAAGTTAGCTGGAACACCGTCGTCATTTTTAACTACGCCAACTTCACCGCCGCCTACTTTTTTATTACTGTCTGGGTCTTGAACACTGCTGGCATTTGATGTACAGCATGTTCGCATTTTGCCATCTGGTCTGCTTGATAAGTGTAACCAAGGTAACGCACAAAATGTCGGGCTAATTTTGTCTGTTTTCATATATGTATTTAACTACTATGTAAATTGTTCAGCAAAGGGATCAAATTCCGTTCCGCACTTCATAGCACATACACCTAATTTTCCTTGCTTTACACTGGGTAAATTCCAACTGTTTTCAATATTATTTAACAATGATCCTTGCATAACTGTGTGTAGATCATTGTTTATTACATCAATTCCCTCTTTCCCACCAGCGAGATCAATGTGTTCCCACACTTGTTCTATACGATAATCTTTATGCCACCATTTGTACATACGACCAGCAACCCAACAACAAGGCATTAACAATCCTTCTGCTGTAATAAAGATTGATTTTTCTTCAGCTACTTTGCATTTTATATCACAACTATCATAATAATCACGCATACTTCCATATGTTTTTTCTATTTCTTTTTGTTTTAATAGTGCTAGATTTTGATTACTTAATTTTTTAGGCTTCTCTAATAGCTGTGTTTCAACACCTTTTCTATTTTGTGCTTGGTGTGTGTCTTTCCTCTGACTGTTGGCATTAAAGAATCTACCCGACTTTTTCTTTTGAAAGCGTTCTACTCCCCATTCTCGGGCAAGTGCTTCTGCTTCTTCAACTTGATGTTCGTTGTGTCCAAATATAATAAAGTCCCAACGAGCTCTTCCGCCTGCGTCACAAAATGCTCGCATGTTGCGTTCTACATTATCCCATACAACATTTTGCCTATACAGATGATTAGTGTCGCTAAGACCGTCAACTGAGAATATAACGGCACCTTTCCGACCAATTGTTTTAGCAAGCGTCTGCCACCATTCAATATCTTTTGCTCCAGCATTTGTGTTCATACTTAGCCACATGTCGGCGTTGTGTTGTCTAAAATATTCAAATACTTCCAGTGTATCCTTGGCTACTATAGGATCACCCAAGTTGCCGCACATGTACATGGTGTGTAATTGTTGGATAAAGTCAGGTGTAAAGATACGTTGACAGTCGTGTAAACTTAGTTCACTATTATCTATATGGCGGTTGTCTACACCACCATTTTCATTTCTATCGCACATTGGACATGCCGCTTGACATTTTTGTGTAATTTCCAAATGTACTGTTCTAATATCTTCATAATTATACATCTAATATTAGTTTCACATCCTTACCAGGACCTGTTTTGCTGGGCAGGTCTCCGTATGTATTTACATACCATTCGATAACTGCACGGTACCATAGTTGACTGTTATGATGTGCTTGTTGATTGAATTGATGAATATTATTGTTGGTTGCCGCCATTGCACTCAATGCCCTAGCACTTTCTATTTGTAGATCCCTAAGTTTCAGATCGTCTAGATTCATTTCTTTCCAATCAGCATAAACCTATTATAAAGTTGTGTGTCTAATTCACCTTCATAGTATATTGTACGCATCGGATATTTCTTTTTTGCTTCTTTAACGTTTTTTACACAATTAATATGTTGTGAATTACTAAAATAATCATTTGTTTGTAAACACACAAAAGTATCCTTAGGTAAACGCTCAAACCAAGTTTCATCCATATGTTCACAACTGGTGTTTATAACCAGGTCAGGCTGAACCCAAATTTCCACGTTGTTGCCTTCCATATTTTTAGTTCCAACTATAAAACTAGCTTCATCGTCGTAGGTGATATCATCAACATCTTGCCATACACTTTTAAACTGCCATTGGTTATTAGTTTGTACATAGTTAAAATCATCTGCCATTTGTATGCACTGAACATCTTTTTCAAGACTTAAATATTTTTTAATATCAAAATTTTGAAAGAATAACTGTGCAACAGTAGCATACCAGCCTCCGTATTGTACTACTGTGCCTAACTTGGGAGGGTGTGCTATTCCTGTTTGTTCTGTTACAATTTTTTTAAGTTCATCTACCATCCATAACTTGCTACACATTTGTCCTCTGCTGAAATGCTCATTGAGATTTGCCTGTGTTTCCCATTTAATGCACCAACTGCTGATTCTTCTGATATATTCGTCGTCGATGCAGTGTGCAATATAACGAGCTATCTTTCTATGCGTGACATATTTCCAGCCTATATGATGTGACATTAGTATGTTAATAAATTCTTCACTGAATTCGATTCGTCCTCTGTTTATTTCACCAACTATTAATCTTTTTATTTTCCAAACATTACCATGTAATACTGCTTTTTTAATATTCATAAACATATCAAGTTGAGGATGATCAATATGTGTAAGGTATTCTTCAATTCCGTGTATCCAAAAGAAGTCTAACGTGGGTTTGTATATTATTAATTGTTCCCCGTCTTCACCTTTGATTACCTTTTCTTCACCTATTAGGAGTTTACCGTCTTCGTTTATTTCGTCAAGTTGCGGCATCAAATGTCTCCTTTAACCATTCAAAATCATTAATTAAATTTAATGTTTTTGCATTATTTCTATATGTTCGACCAAAGTCAGTACCTTGTGTTGCACCTAGTATTGCGTATTCACCGTTCTGTCTATTAGCACCTTTGCTTTGCCATACTTTTAATCTATACTCATTGTCAGTGTTGTCACCGTGTTCGATAATAGCACTGGCTAGTTTAGTACATTCTCTAAACGCACTGCGCCATGCATTAAAAGGATCTGTATTAAACGCTGTGATGTTACTGATTTGAAACTTGGGAACAAATGGACAACCTATACTTGTAGTCATATCCACATTCCAGTCTTTTGCATCTAATAGTGCTTTGCGTGGGAACAGCTTTGCACCACCATATCCGTACAATAGATCATTCACTGGATTTTGACTGCGCCATACAAACACACAATCAGTTTCGTATACGCCGGGCCATTGTTCTTTGCGAGGTCCTGGTGTAAAATTAAAATTAAACTGTTCGTCTATAATAGCATCAGCATCAATAACATAAAAGTTTCTAGTTTCTGCTAGTTTTGCCGCGGCTTTGTGTGCCGCAAAAATACCTTCAACACCCTGTACACGCTTGGCGTGGGGTGCGAACAGTTGCAGTAATTCAAAATTGTCATCAGCATATGGCTCATGATAGCTAATCTGAATAACATCTAACAAGTTTTATTTCTCCATATAACTTTTATTATACATGTTAATTGTAAAATGTCAACTACTCATATATAAATGGATCTTTGTCCTTTAGTTCTTTCATTTTCTTTTTACGCCATTTGTACTCTTTGTATTTGGTCCAAGGTAAAAGAATAAAATCAATTATTGTTTGCATAGTTGCTCCTTTATATATTCTATAGTATGCATTAATCCCGCCTGTCTGTCAACAGTGGGTTCCCACCCTAAACAGTCACGGGCAAGTTGAATATCCGGACAACGTTTGTTGGGATCATCTACTGCACTGGCTTGATGCACTATTTCACTAGTACTATCAGTAAGTTCAACAATCTCTTGTGCTAATTCAATTAAACTAACTTCGTCTGGATTCCCTATATTTACAGGACCTGCATGGTCACTGTTCATAAGTTTTATTAATCCTTGTACAGTATCAGTTACATAACAAAAACTTCTAGTCTGTAGTCCATCACCGTGTACAGTGATTGGTTTATTTTGCAATGCTTGTATTATAAAATTACTAACTGCTCTACCATCATTCAGTGCCATGTGTGGTCCATATGTGTTGAATATTCTGGCAATAGTTGTATCAGCACTGCTGATAGTACACATGGTTTCTGCTACACGCTTGCCTTCATCATAACAAGCACGTGGTCCTAGTGTGTTTACGTTGCCCCAATATGTTTCTTTTTGTGGATGTTCAAGTGGATCACCATATACTTCGCTGGTGCTTGCTTGTAGCAATCTAGCGTCAGCTTGTTCAGCCACGCTCAACATGTTGATCACACCTTCCATGTTGGTCATCAGTGTGTTCCATGCATCGCTTTGATAGTGTACAGGACTAGCAGGGCAAGCTAAGTTGTATATTTGTTTAAGCGGATCAAACTTTCCCATTAGTTGATAATCGTGCAAGGGAATTTTTATGTCCTGTTCAATAAAATAATAATTATTTTTTCCTCTGAACTGTAGTAAGTTATCCGCTGATCCTGTGTAATAGTTGTCCACAGCAATTACAATCTCACCTTGTGCCAACAGTTGTTTACACAATTCAGTTCCTAATAATCCTGCGGCTCCTGTTACCAATATGGTCATATATACCAATATCCCAATCGTTTTAAACTGTCGATTTTTGCTGTATCTCCTAAATACTCTTGTGTGTTATCCCAATCTTTGTATGCATATTTTCCAGTCACATGAAATATATGCCAATTTTCTGCACGTTCGTAGTTGTGTCCAGTGGGAAACAATGTAGGCTCTAATAAATCTATTCGTGTTTTTGTGTGTTTGATGTGGGTATTAACAAATAATTGACAGGTACTATCGTAACCGTTAGCATACAAGTAATCTGTATCACACATACTTATGTTTATTGGAGTTGCCCTCATTCCGTACATGCCTGTACCACAGTTGTAATCACCGTGTGCTTTTATGGGGTCGCCCAGCCAAGCATACTGCTTGACACTTTGACATATTTGTTCTGCACCATTGTTAAACATTTGTCTTATGTGAACTGTGTAATCTTTTTGTGCAACACAATCAACATCAGTATAAAACCAATTTAATCCACACTGCATAATTTGTTGACCTACAATAAATTTATATACAAACACATGATGATCACCTTGTGGTATGTATACTGTGGGAACACGGCTTTGCATTGCACTATAACTTAGTGAGTCCAATGCTACATACAATAAATCGATACCCAACTGTTTGCAGTTTTCAACCCAGTTCATAGCCAATGGTAATACTGTTTGGTCTCCCATACACCAGAACACTGTGTCTGTACCATATTTTAATTGTGTGCAATATTCTTCAATTGACTTTGGCATTTCGATCTCCTTGATAAAATGCTTGCACACTAACAGTGTCTTGACTTTGTGCTTTAGCACGAATAGGACCCATGCCGTTGGGTATGCCTGCTTGTTGATCTGCTACAGTTTGATTTATTATTAAACTTATTATATGTTCATAACTGTCCATAAACTCTGTGTCACCCGCTTGTATATCAATGGGTTTGCCTTCTGTTATCCATGTTTGCACAACTTGTTCAAGTGTTGTGCGTTCATCTACTTTGCCAATAATATATCTATCGTTGTTTGCTCTATCCAAAAAGCCTGCTTCTCTACACAAGTAAACCAATCCATATGCATCAACTACTAGGTCAACTTGTGGAAATCCTTTGGGTAGCATTTCTTTTTCTGTAATACAATGCATAGTGGGTGCATCTATTCCCTGACTTAATGCATTTAATGCATAGCCATAATCAATATGCAATTTATTCAACAGTTCGCCTTTGCGTCTTTGTTCTACTAGAGCAAACACTTGTTTAAGTTTTGTTCTATCTCCAAATGTTGAGGTATCAGTTGGCTCTCTGAAGTTCTCTCTCAGTGTAATAAAGTCAACTTGGTTACCACTGTCATGATTAATTTCTTCAATAAAATCTAGAACTTGTAGTAAATCTTCTTCTAGTCCTGGCAGTATAACATAATTAAATCCAAATCGCAATGTTTTATTATTCAATTTTTTATAACGCAAGAAGTCTGTTGCATTTTGTTTTATGCGTTCAAAGCCTTTCTTGTGTTTGGTCACTTGTTCATATACCGTCTGATTGCTTCCATACAAACTTATACGCAACACTTCAAGTTTAAACAAATCTGGGTTTGCATCAACAAACTTTTCAGTTAGCATGAATCCATTTGTATACAAGCTAAACTTGAATCCTCTTGCATGTCCAGCACTAATTAATTTCATTAAATCAGGATTGGTAAGTGTTTCTAACCCGCCACTCAAATAAAACTTGTAAGGGTCGTCGTTAGGTGCAGTGTTTAACAGGTTAACCAAATGAGGAGTAGCTTCCTTTAGTTGTGTCTTTTTGTATGCGGCATTTGTATCCATGTTACGACCACAAAACGTACACCAGAACATACAACTTTGTCCAATGTGTAGACCTATTCTATGTGGGTATCCGTATTGATTGTTTAATACTTTTTGTATAGTACCTGATTGATTTAAAGGTATTATTGTATTATTCCAATATTGACTGTTTCTAATATCATCAGTAATTACCTGTTGCACAAAGTCACTGTTTCTTAATATTCGATTAATTTCAATAATTTTAGGTTGACTTAGCTGTAACTTTTGTTGTATACTTGCCTGCTTTACAAATGGATCAGCACTGTAACAGTCAATTACACCCAAACATTTTTCTAATGTCCAGTCCAACTGTTGGTCATATCTACTATGTGCTATCCCACTAGCAATTATATCACGACTCAAATAAAGTCCTAGTATCTGTTTACGGTCAAACTCCGTGTGATGTCTAATAATATCCAAATGTTGTTCGTGCAGTTGTTGTACACTTTTAACTATAGTTTCAGTTACCCAACGAGTGTTGTCTGCGGTATTCAATTGCACAATACCATTGACAAATGCTTCAAGTTGTCTATCTAAAGTTTTACCATCATCTTGGCTGAAGTCATACTCAACTCCATCTATGCTGATCGAACGTTTGTTCACACTGTCACGTTCAAAACTAACATTGACTACAGTACCAGCAAAGTCTAATAACCAAAGTATACCCTGACTGGTTTGTTGTGTTTGTAAAACTGTGCAGGTTTGTTTGCTGATTATTTTTCTTAATATGGTCAATACATGCGGACCTATATCTTCTAATACACTGATAGTAGGGTCACTTACATATGTGCTTCCATGTCTTTGAACATTGTTTGCACTGTTCCATGTTATATCTATTGTTTTGGGTTGTTCAACTGTAGCGTCAGCTATCTCTTGTATGCGATTGCTGTATTCTAATTCTAACCCAACTACCAGTTTACATTTGTTTTTGTGTGCTAGGTCAACCAATTGATCATGTTGCTCCACGGAGCGAACAAACGGTTTTTCAACCAGCAAGTGTCTACCATCTGCAAGTAATTCTACTGCACTAGCATAGTGATCATCTGGTAAGTTGGCAATCCACACATGTTTGCCTGTGAGATTGAGCAAGTTATCCACACTCGCTAGTTTTGTGTTATGAGTATAATACTCGGTTTGATATTGATTGTTTGTTGCAACACGATCTATTATTTGAGCCCAACGTCCACCGCCTACTATTCCGAGGGTACGCACACTTCTACTCCGTACTGCTTGGTCCAACGATCAGCATCTTCTCTTGTGTTAACTAAAGGTTCTCCCTTTATGTTTAAACTTGTATTCAATAACATAGGACAGCCTGTGTCTGCATACCAACGTTCTAGCAGTTTTCTGAATCCGCTATTATCAGTAGTAGATACTGTTTGAACTCTGCTGGTGTCATCGTAGTGGACGATTGCTGGAAATTTGTCAGGTCTTTTACACGTTGAAGTATATTGCATGTATGGGCCTGTGTAACCTGTGAAATAATCTCCGGCATGTTCAGCGAGTATGGCTGGGGCAAAGGGTCTGAAACTTTCTCTGTGTTTGATAGTGTTAACAAGGTCTTTGACATCATCTCCGCGGGGATCAGCAAGAATACTACGGTTGCCAAGAGCCCTAGGACCAAACTCAGCACGACCACTGGCAACTGCTGTAATTTTCTTTGACTGTAAATTTTTGAGTATGTTTTCAACTGGATACTCTCCTTTAATATTATGTCCCAAATAAGGACCGGGCCATTCAATATGATGTCCCCAATGTGCTAGTACACAACCTACTGCACTGCCACTATCACCTGGGTTTGGCATAATCCAAACATCTTTAAAGTACTTATATGCAATACTGTTGGCACTACAATTTAATGCACAGCCTCCCATCAGTACTAGGTTTTCTTTTTGAGTTGCATATTTTGTATACATAACTAAACCATCAAAAATTTCTTCGTATATACGCTGTACTGCGGCGGCAATGTCAGCATAGTCTTGTGGTGTGTTTAGATCAGGTCTCCAATCTAAACAACCTCTATGACAGTTGCGTTTGAATAGTGTATAAGGGCTCCAACGTGTAGGTGAAAATTCAATAAAATCATTCTTTATGTCCTGGTACAACCTATCTGGATCGCCCACAGCCGCCATACCCATGAGTATGTATTCATGTTCTTGTGGCTTTAGTCCTATACGCTGTGTCATAGCACTGTACCATATACCTATACTGTGTGGATAACGTTGACTCCAAGTTTTTTTAAGACTATCACCTTCGCCTGTCCATATACTAACAGTATCCCATTCACCTATACTATCTATATTCAATATAGCCGCATCAGTATAAGGTGATGTATAATATCCTGCGCCAGCATGGGCATGATGATGACTAGTTGTAGTGCATTTAGGCGCATCTTTTAGGAACTTGCGTACATATGTAGTAGGTGATTCTTTGCCTAGTAGTGCGTATTGCTTTGAATACAGTTGGCGTGTCTTTTTAAGTAATGGTTTCTCATAAAAATATATTTTGTATGGCTCGCCATAATCAAGAGCTTCATCGATTAAGTCTTGATTTAAGTTTTTATCATTCTTAACTCTACTGTAGCGTTCTGCATGTGCCGCAAACACTAGTTTTTTATCTCCAAATACTGCTAGGCTGGCATCATGTGCCATGCCTGTCCAGCCCCATGTGATCATAATTCGGTCTCATTCATATTAATACATATAGCCTGTTGTCCTGCTTTGAAGTATCCTGCACCTCTGCCTACTTCTTCACTGAGAGCTTCTCTTGCATAAAAACATTCGTTCATATCTCTATGTTGACTTACTTTTTCTACATAAGGAGTTGCATCATAAAAATATACAAATACCAATACCCACATTAAAGGTCGCCTCGCTCTCTCATTTCAGCACGAATTTTTGTAGCACTTATGTTGTGTACACGTTCGCCCAAGTCATGCTCAGTAAAAGTATAACCTACTCCTCTGCCATAACTGATATCCACAATATTAGGAACTAGCATTACTTCAAAGTCTTCGCCAATAATATAACCTTTTGTATATAGACTACCAGCAATATCATTTTCTACTTGTTTAAAATCAAACGGATTATCTACGTTTCCCATTCCGGCATCAGCACCTTGTACATCACGAACCATAATTAATACTTGTCCTGTAATCCCTAGTGCCTTTTCAAAAAGTATTGTATGCCCTTCATGCCAAGGTTGCCATCTTCCTAGTAGTTGTACTGTTGGTTTTTTATAATCAAATACCATTACGTTTTCTCCATCTTTCGACTACAGGTTTAAGTTGCTCAGCTGTGTCTGTAAACCATTGTGCTACATGGTAGTCACATGCAGGCGGTTTTTCAAACATAGCATTTGTATCCGCATAGCGTCCTTGTTCAATAGTATCCATCCACACTGTGTAGTCAGGTGCAAATTCTTGTCTTGCACGTTCTGTTGGACAAACAAAGTCTGCCACAGCTATTCCACCTTTAGCAACAACACCATCTGCTAAGTCTCGCATACGTTTTGCTTGACGCATTCTACCTTCGGGTGTAAAGTCCCAATCGTTAGCTTGTTCTCTTACTCGATCAGCATTGATCCATACTGCGCCAATTAACTCAGCAAAGGGTTCTGCTAGTGTGCTTTTACCACTACCTGGTAGTCCAAATATCAATATTTTCATCTTGTACATCCTTTATTAGTTTGTATGGTATTCCAATACTTTCTAATAATCGTATGAGTCTTATCTCACTGCCTTTCATTATTGTATCTATAGAGTTATTATCTATAAATCTTTCTAAGTATTTTATTTGTCCATCGGTTAAATTCATATCCCATCTTTTTTGTATGTTATCACCTAGCTCAGTTTCAAATATGCCATTGGCCCATAACAAATCATCCTCTACTGCATGATTGCAGTAGTAGAATTCAAAATTCTCTTGCTCAAGTCGCCACAAATGTTCTTTCCAGTCAAACTTGTAAAAACAAAGATCTTGGACATTTGCACCTTGTATAACAATATGTTCATACTTCTTTATTATATCATCTTTATGTAAATGTGTCAAGATATCATAATAGTTGATGTAGTTTCCGTAATCCAAAGTATACACAGTATATAGATGTTCATCAGACAACTTTTCTAACCAAGTTGATCCTGGTTTGCTTGCACCGTCACCAATTATCAGTACATCTTTCATCTCAGTTTTTCCAATGCTTTGCGTACAGCCTTTCCAACTTTTTTATTACCTGCTTTATTAAAATGTCCAATAAAAGTATCTTTACCATCTCTGCTTATTTTAGGATCTATAGGAGCAAATATATGATACTTTTTATTGAGGAACATGTTCATACTACCTTTACCTACTCCCCAAGGATACGGAATATCTAAACATATACCGTGTTCAAATTGAGGTGTGACTTCTTCAGCTTCTTCTACCCATTTAAAATAATACAGTGGTGTTTCAGTTTCTCTGCATCTTTCATCTATTAGTGTAGCACAACTTTGTATCACATGTTTATTGGTCATGCCATGAAACATCATTTTTCGCCATTCAATAGCTTCGTTTATGTTTCCTCCAAAGTCACCTTTGCCGTTAGCACTAATAAAATTAAAGTATCTAGCAGTGCCTTTACCTTGATATAAATCAACGTTTTCTGCTTGCACTTCATACTCATGCCAAAATCTATCACCTATATGTCCTGGTTCATTCCATGTGAGTCTAGGTTCATATGTTAATTGTACTAATACATAATCGAAATCTTTGAGACGATTTTTATTGTAATAGTGTTCGAGTACTGTAGCATGTTGTACTATGCCTCCACCACTAACTGCATAAAGTGTGTGATAGTTTTTTGGATCTAAACTCTCAACCCAACCGCCATTTACATCAAGTGTTTCTCTGCCTAGTCCGTTGTCTACTTTCTTTGTAGTGCCGTCAGGTTGTAGCACATCACTATACATAATATAGTTTGGATCATATGTATAGCTTCCTGCACTAAAACTACAGCCAAACACCAATACATTTTCATTGTAGTCCATCGCCTAAACCTTTTTTAATCATCTGTCCTAAAACAGTGTTTCCTTTTTGTGTAAAGTGTAAATCCGGATTGTGTAAATCTTTTTTGTAAAACAGTTGTTCAGTTGCAGGCTTTACATCTAAGTATTTAATATATTTATATGGGTACTTAACTCCAGTAAAACTGTAGCTGTATGTGGGCAATCCTGTTTGTTGGGCTAGACGATCCAAGTGACTTGCACATGCTTTAGTTAGTATATTCCAACTGTTTTCCATTTGCCAAAACCAATCACTCATTCCTTGTTGCCATTTGAAATTATATTGGTTAGCAATTTTGTTTTGCACTTTAGGTAATCCTCCTAGTCTATTATGAAATGCATTATCTATTGTCCATGCAAAAACATTGAGTCTAGATGTATAATACTCAAGTTGTTTCTGTATTACAATTCTAGGTTCCCATGTCTCTTGTATAATTATAGCACTATATTTTTTTATGTCAATTGATTCTAAACATGCACAGTAGCTCATAATGCCACCTCCTGGATGTGCATAAACTTGATATGGCCGATCAAGTTCATCATACCAGCAATAGTCTGTGTGTAGTGTTTCTGTTGTATTGTCGTAGCTGTACCAGCCCATACTAAAACTACAACCTAATATTAATATCATGCGTTAGCCTGTTCAACCAGTGTTTTCATATTTCCAAAGTTTACACTTTTATGATTTGCATTTGCTACTCTAGGATCACGTAGCACTTGTAAAAAGTTTTCGTATTCAGGATGATCGGGTTTCCAAATAGCTCTAATATTAAAGTCAATCATGTGTCCCCAATCAACAATAAGTGTAAATGTTGCTCTACTATACTTTCCAGGTCCTGACCAACGATCTGTTACCATTTGTATAAAGTCTGGTATCTCTTTATAGTTACATGTTTGTACAACAAAGTTATGACTCATTGCTCCGCTGAGTAGATTACCTGTATTGTAACTATTTTTAGTTTTTGTAAAACTAGGTATTTGACTGTAAACATAATCTACATTACTGACTAGTTGATCCCAGTGACCTCCTAGTCTTGTTTCTTTTTCATATGTTTCTTTTTTACCAGCATCAAAACTAAAAACAATTTGTTTAATTTGTTTATGAACTTTGCTTATACTATCCCAAACCTTAGGAGTAAGCATTACACCGTTTGTTTGAAAGTTAAGCCATGTGTTTGGTCTGTCAGTAAGATCCATTTCTTGTAAACGTTCTCTAAATATTTTACTACCAAAAGGATCACCACCACCTGTTATCCATATATCAAATTGATAATCTTTAGGTGCCTTCATTATTTCATCAAATAACTTATCTGTAAGTGATTTTCTTTGATCATATTTTTCACCTTTAGAATGAATAATTTTACTATTTCTACAGCTAGGACAATATAAGTTACAACTTTCATCTGTACCAACTTGTATATCGTGTGGCAAGTAACTGGCTTGCGTACTACGGTTTTTTAATGACTCAATAATAATTGGATCTACATTATATTTTTTAGGATTATCTATTACATTAGTTATTAGTGGCAATGCTGTTTCTGCATACTGAATTTTAGGACAAGTGTTGTGTTTGCAATGGGGCCAGTTCGCTCCGTCATACAACTGGTTACGAATTTCCTGCGCCTTAGATCCATTCCATATCTCTTCCATTGTGTTTACATTTAGATCACCTATGACTACTGGTAGCCAAAAAGGACAACACATGAAAACCAAACCCATGTTATTGATTTCTGCTCTATTAAAAAAATAACTGCAATATCTTCCGTTAAGATCTTTTTTGGTACCCGCAATAAGACTATCGTCTTGGTGGAAACCTTTGGGCTTCCATCCCTTAGGTTTACCTTTTATTACAATGTCAGGCGTTGAAGACTGCACTGCATCTACTACAGAGGTCAATGTCACAGCGTTTTCCTTTTGCTAATAATGATTTATAGTCATTGTACTTTTTGCTATTCCAAACGTCTACAGGACTTGTATTCATGTCAACTTTGCCCACAGGATTGCGTTTACCAAAGTCCCATGGACACAAATACATTGTACCGTCGATATATATAAATGCTTCATTTTCAACTTTTTTACAAGGCAAGTTTAAACTTTCGGTCTGATCTTCCCAAGGATGAGAATACAGTTCAGTAATTTTAGCACATCCTGGTCTTACATTATTCCAATAATCTAAAAACATTTCCTGTTCAGCTTCGGTATCTGGCAAGTTAATCATTCTCACCTCACAATCTATTTCAGGATGATTGTCTACAAATCTAGTTACGTTTTCATATACTCTATCAAAGCTAATACCTCTTGTTTCATCAAAAGTTTTTTTAGTAAATCCATCAACACTAAAACGCATTATGTCAACAAACGGTGCAATCTTTCGTTCTGTTTTCAGCGTCATGGGTTCACCATTGCTGTTGAGTTCTACTTTGGCTGTAGGATCTTCTTTGATATATCTTGCTATGTCCGGAAGTCTTGTATCAACTAGCGGCTCGCCTAGTCCAAAAGGTCTATACGTTATGCCTAGGTCTCTTGTATCATCTATAATTTTATAGATCAATTCAGGTTCCATGTGTTCTTTAGGAACCAAATGATTTGGACAAAACCAACAAGTTGCATTACAAAATGTAGTTGTTTCTATTTGGAGGTATTTAAACATATTAGTTTCTCAAATTGATCCTTGGGCAATGTAGTTAATCTGATAGCTGTGCTACTAAATTCTGGTGCTTTGCCATACAGTATCTTTTGAGAATCTAATCTACTGATTATTTCGTCAGTTGGCTCAAACACAACATGATTGATCGTTGGCTCGCTATATATTTTACAATTACTAAAATATTTATGTGCAAACTCAATACCTTCTCTATTGCGTTCCAAGCTCTTTTCTACTATATAATGATGTTTGTGCAGGTATTCTGCAAGTCTAAGTGTAATACTGCTTACACTCATAATTGGTCTTATCTTTGTAATTTGACTAATTGTATTTGCATGTCCTTGTAGTATGCCAAGTCTAGCACCTGCAAGTCCCCAACTTTTGCTATAACTAAATGCTAATAAACAATTTTCATAATTGCATAAGTCAAAATAATCTTCTGTACAAAAATGTCTGTATGTATTATCTATTAGCACAGTCATTTTTGGATATGCTCCACAGATATAATCTATAAACTTTGCACTGTAAACTCGACCACTTGGATTATTTGGACTACAAATGTAAAATACATCTGGTCGATGCTGTTCTATACTAGCTGTGATACTATCTTCATCTTCGTTGCATTCAATTATATTTGTAGTAAGGTCTATTGCATTTGTAACACTGCCTCTGTATGTTGGTGCTATTGTTAAGAACGTTTTACTATTATCAAGTGTTGCTTCAAATGTTAAACGTATTGCTTCGTCACAACCTCCAGTAATTAATATATTGTCCATTGTTGTGTTGTAGTAGTCGGCAAATATTTCATAGTACCTATAGTAATCTTCATACTTCATTGAACTTGACAAATCCAAAAAGTGTTTTATAGCTTTTTGTATATGACCACACAGTACTTCGTCTTGGTTTTCATTTCTATCTAAGTTTATGTAGCCAGCTTCGATCTTTTCTACTCTATTAAGTAAGCCACTCCAATGTGGTCTTTGTAGTTGTTTTATACTATCTCTAATCACTGAACACAACCTCAGCCTCAGCTTTTTGCTCTTCAGTTCTTTCAAAATAATATTTGTGTTCAATGTCTCTACCATAGATAGGATAGTAAAAAATATCTTTATCTTTGGGTATTATTTTTTGCACTTTTTCAGCAAAAGGTGTATCTTCAAAACTCATACACTTAACATTAATTTGATCTTGTGGATAGTCTGCAACTAAATTGCTAACTTTTTGTAACACTTTATCTATTGTAAACTCTACATGAAAACTAAATTCTAAGAACACACCTTTGTCTAATAGATCTCTATATTTTTTCTCACTGCCTGTTCCGTTTGTGCTTATTCTAGTTTCATATCCTTTTTTAAACGCTATGTCTACTAGGTCTGCTATCTGTGGATTGAGTGTTGGTTCTCCTCCGGTAATATAAAGTCGTCGACTGGGTTTTTTAGGAACATAAGGATCAACTAAATTTAATCCATGTGTAAACTCATCTACAGTCATATGTGGGCTTGCGTTATCATGTACACCATTTATTAACTTGCCTGTATCATCAAAAGTTGGTCCAGGACAATATGCACAATCATAATTGCAACGTAATCCAATATGAAAATGTACTTCAGCCATTGGCATTGCCATACCTCTACCCATTGCTACAATGTTATCATCTGTTTTTGCAACTGGTAATTCTTCTAACTGCCAATGATTAAACTGTTTATTTGTAGTAAAATATTCTAACAATTCTTCTGTTTTTGCTTTTGGTTGTAGTAAGTCAGCATCACAAAAACATGCTTTGGTTTTACACAAAGTTTCTGTATTAAGATCTAACTTGTTATAATCTTTCCAATGTCCTTCGTGACTTGCAATATGTCTCACATTTGCACAAACACCACTACAAATTTCACCAACTGGATTAATACTAAAGTTAGTTTTATATATAGGACAATGCCAGCCTCGCATGTCCATTTGACGCATTTTTAAGTCTACCATGCTTATGCGTTTGTATTCCATTTTGTCTGTTAATACATAAACTGGATTCTCTACATACACAGGCTTTTTATAACCAATAGTGCCATCATCTCGTATTAGTATGCCGGTATTACCTGTACCAATCCATACGTTACCATTCATATTTCTTGTTACAAGTTGTTCAACAATTTGTCCATCTTCGTAACGGTTAATATTACGAGTAACTTTGCTTACAGCATAACCATGTAACTTGTCGTCTTTATACTGTCCTGCATATGTTTTGTCAACACCCAATCCGTTGCGTTTACCGTCAGTATATTCAGCAACCGAATCTTCCATCTCGCCCGGACCCGAGTAACCATTTCTAAGCATTTTTTTAGTTACTTTCATGGTACTCGCTTCCTTGTCTGAAGAAATCATATTCTGGGTATCCAGTAACTTCTTTTAGTATAAAGTTATCCTTTTTAAAAACCAGATCAACCTGGTGCAGGTTTCCACGTTCATAATCCATGTTTACAATATCCCACAAGTGAAAACCTATATCTTCTAGTTCTATTTTTATAAAACCAATAGTGTCTAATTGACTTTCTACTACTATCAGATTAAATTTAGCCAGTGTCTCTAATCCGCCAACTATTACATCTAATTCATAACCATCGACGTCAATTTTACACAAACTATGCAAAGGTGGGTCAATACCTAAACTATCCAAAGTTTTTATGTTAGACTTTATATCAAAAGTTTCGCCTTCGTGTACGCACCTTAAACTTGCTTGTGTTTGATTAGTGTTACCAACTGCTACATTTATAAGTTCATAACTGTAGTTTTTATAGTTTTCGTATATTACATTATTATGATTTGTATCTGGTTCAACTAAAACATAATGTGCTTTAGGAAAACTATACTGTAACCACGGAGTTCCCGAATGTACTCCAATATCCAAACAATATTCAACGTGACAACCCGACTCTTTTAAAAATTGCAAGCTATCTTTTATTCTAGGAATACGATGTCTAATCATTTCCGACCTCATATAATCCTAGTTCGTCAGCTTCAAAGTTTTCCGGCTTGGGAGACCATATTCCTATTAGTGCATTTTTATATTGCCAATAGCTCTGAGGACGCATGTCCCATATTCTCCATTTACCCTTTCTTGCAAGATCCAGTTGTGGTTGATCTAATGTTTCATGCGAGTATATGTCAGGAGTGCAACACATTTCTTCACTAACTAAAATTCCTCTTTGTGGATTCATTAGGTTCTTTACAGCATGTAATTTCTTCCATGCTGTGACTCCGTGTGTTGCATCATGTATTGCAAAATCTACCGGACCATACTTGTTCATTAACTGTTTACAAGTATTAGGTGAATAGCAATTTACACCAAGCTCTAGTTTTACTCCTTCAATTTTACTAGCAATTTTTAAATCTTCTACTTGCTGTCTCTCTAGTGCATTTTCAGGTATACTAGTTGGTGTTAGTTTATCAACTCCGATTATAGTTGCTTGTGGAAATAATTTTTGTAAAAACTGTAAATGTTCGCCTCTACCAATTCCAAGTTCAACAATAGTATAATTTTCATTTAATCCAAATATTTTATTTGTTCTTTTAAGATGTTTAACTATCAAATCATATACTGCACAGTATCTTCTTTGCATTCTGCGTTCAACACTTCTAGTAGTATTGTCTACCATATCAAATGCAATGCTACTATATGTTTCAAAGTCTACCGGAGTGCCTAGTAAAAAGTTGCTCTCATAATCTCCTTGCCCTAACTGTTGAACTTGTATTCTTCCATGGTGTCTCCCACTTAAGAAATGTCCTTTTGCAGTTCTAATCCAATCTCCGTAGTGTGTTGTATCTCTTTTTCCTTGTATAAAGTTATATGGAGGTACATGTTTAGTTTCAGTAACAAAGTTTTTCTCTTCATGCCTAGTTACATCAAACTCTTGTTCATCTTTATAAGTTGTAGTTCTACCACCTACTGCATTTACTATTGTGCCATCATCGAGTGTTCTACAACCTAAACCATCTATGTTGCATTCTTCTAATCCACATGGTACATCATTTAGATACCACTGTCCTTCTCTTGGTTCAGCAATCATTCCATCTACACGACCTATAAACTTTACACCTTCGTGTACTGTTTCAAGTACACCGTAGCCGCAAGGTTTGTTATTACTAAACTGTCCATAATATCTTGCACCAGTGGGCCATACATGCACACCATATCCTTGTTTTTTATCCAACAAGTATTGTCCTACATAAGTTTCACCATGATCCCATTCTTTAGAGGCCATGCCAGTAACTTTACTGTGATCAAAATCAGCCGCACACTTGCCTGTCAATGGCAGATTATAAAATCCTAAGCCATGTTCAAACTGTGTTCCATGTCGGTCTTGCACGACTTGTCCTATGTATGTTCTAGATGGCTTATAGTAGTCCCTCATGCAAAATGTTCCTTGCAATAATTGTAGAACTCTATGTCCTTTGTTGTTGTTTCTTTCACTAGTTGTTTCTCAACGTCTGTTAGTTCCTCATAATTTACATAGTCAATACCATGTTGACTTAAATTAAACTTTGTATTATGCTCATAGCTAATACTTAGATTGGGTTTCAGATCATACTGCTTGGCTACTTTATCAAACTGTTTTAAGTAATTATCCTCCATAAAGAACATATGATCTAGTTTTTGTATATTCTCAATAGCTTGATCATATAGTTCTTGTTCATAAACGGTATCAATTTTCCTTCCGTAATCAATACGCAAACATTGTTCATTACTGAACTTCTGATATTGTGCATATACAGGAGTTGGATGTAATCTACTACAATTAATAATCCAAGTTGTAAAGTCAATATCAGTAATACAACTATGCACGTTAATTATTTCTAACTTGAAATAATTGTATGCACTCATGATCCGTCTGACAGGATCTCTTAGTATAGTAGCATACTTTACAGGATTTTGCAAGTGTTTATCTAAATCAAAGCTAACGCCATGTCCAATTATCAAACTAACCTTTTGATCTTTGCAATCTTCTATTAGAACTTTATACTGATTGGGTTGTCTAAAATTAAACACTAGTTCTTGAGCAACACGTTGATAAGCAAATGTACTATTTGTTCTATATCTGTTTACTAGAGTGGTTCCTCCATTTTTAAGTATATGAAATACTGCTAGTGTTTCCATTTGTCTTCACACCTTTTGAAAAATTCTATGTCTGCTTGTAAATCTAATTCAACAAGATATTTTAAGTCTTCGTCTAGTTGATGATACTTAACATATTCTAAATTGTGTTTGCTTAAATCATGGCTTGTTTCATTTGTATAAATCATTTCTTCCCATGCATCTAAATCTAATTTATAGTGTGCTAGTAAATCGTCAAACCTTTCAACTATGTCGTCTTCTTGGAAAAACACATGATCCATTTTACTCATTACTCTTTCCCAAGTGATATTCATATTGTGTGTTTCAATTTGATTTTTTTCTTTTATCTTCTGCTGTATTTTTGCGTTGTCAACATAGCTTGTGTCTTTTTCAACGTCCCATGTAAGCACTGTGTTTAGATACATGTCGTTCATTGTAAACGTATTTTTTAACGTTCCGGCGTCGAACCAATCAGTGTGTTCTACATGTTGATACAAATAGTATTCGTACTGTTTTGTAACTGGCATTGGACGTAGCACATCTTTGTTTATAAACCACATATAAAAATCAATGTCAGGACTGTCTGGGTTCATATACAGCATTTGTGTACGATAAAAATTGTACATGCTCATTATTCTACTGATAGGATCTCTCACACAAGTTATATAAACTAAGTTGTTAGAAAGTTTTTCTTCGTAGTATCCTATTTGTACACTGTGTCCAAAAACTACACTTGCTTGTTCTGTAACTTTATCACCAAGGTCAGTAATTCTAAAACTACTGTTGGTATTTCTGTATCTTTCTTTGAGTGTTGTTCCGCCTGTTTTAGGACAATGAGGAAAGATGATAATATTACTTTGATTCATTGTACACTCCGGTTTGTATTTTTCTTTTACACTTTCTTAAAAAATTATAATCTATACTGTTAGCTACTTGATAGTCTCCTCGTAGTGCAGTGTCGAGCTCATTACTTTCAAATCTAGTGTTAAAGTTCAAAAGTGGATAATCTGTTTTTAAATACTTGCTGAGTCTTTGTGAAAGAATTTCCAAAGTAAAATCATCATGATTCATAACTTGTTCTTTTGGATAAAGAGATCCTTTAGTAGGGTTCCATGTGATATAATTAATAAACCCTATAAATTTGTAATTTTTTTCTTCAATTTCTTTAGTTTCACTAGTGTGTATATCTAAACTTGTAGTAATTACATTTCTTTCTTGAAACACTAACTCTTCAAAAGTTTTACCCTTAGAATCTCCTCCACTGTCTAAAAAATCCATTGTTTGTTCTATAGCTCTATCAAACGGATCTCTGAATATTAAAATGTCAGCATTTTCTGTTACTAGCTCTAAGTTGTATATGTTTGCAATCTGTTCATGCCAGCAGTTTGGAATATAATGTAATTTATTCATACAGCTACCGCTTCTTTAAACTTGCTTAGTATCAAATCAGTATTGCAAAAACAACTTGTCTTTTCACATGTGTATGCATAAGCAGGCATTCTAAAAGTCCTAAGATTCTCTATATGTCCAAGCCACCTTATAGTACCATTTTCATCTTTACCTTCAGGTAAACATGCGGCTCCACTAATATATCCAAGTTCATTGACAAATAAACCATCTATACCAGCATTACACTTCCATCCTTTGAATTGATTTTTCTTTGAAGCATATAGTCCGTTTGTATCTAATATAGTTTCTTCTTTGTATCTGCCATCAGCCATTTTATAAACTGCTGTAGCATCAATTGGCATACTGTACTGTTCAAAACTAACATCTGGGTTACCAGTTTTTCTTTTGAATGCTAGTTTCTCATCAATCTTTGCTTGCTGTTCTTTTGTGTATACATGTGGTCTTTCTTTCTCTGTTAACCAATCAGCAACAATAGGAACTTTCTCTACAAAAAACTGTCCCATATATGGTTGTGTTTTTAGTATTTCAAAAAACTCAATACACTTATCAAAGTATACTTGTTGTGGGTGCATCATAATACGCACTCCTAATAGTGTATAAGGCCAAAGTGTATCAATAACTTTAACACAATGTTTTAAACTTGTTTTCTCACTGTGAAAACTAAAACTTACCCAACGAAAACTTTCTTTGTGCTTTTCCCAAAATTTAAGACTTTTGCTTCCGTTTGTTGTCAATCCAATTTGTACCTTTTCTTCTACTAACCAGGTTAGGAAATCATCGAATACAGGCAATGCTGTAGGTTCACCGCCAGTAAAACTTATAACAAGTTCTTCATCTTCATTGAGATAACTTTTAATTTTAGTTACAAATGCTTTGTATACTTCTAAGTCAAAAGCAGGACTACTACCTTCGTAATTGTAAGGGTGGCAGTATGCACAACTGAAATTACACTTGTTGGTCAAGTTCCAGTTTACATGAAAGTATTTGTTATACTTTTGTTTGATCTCAATAAGTTCTGCACTATCCGACAGCATCTACTTTTCCCTCGGTAAGTTTATAGCCGCTAACTTGATTAAAGTCTGGATCTGGAACTATATCAAAACTTCCAACTTTTAACATTCCCCAGGTTAGCATATCAAATTTGTTACGAGTATCAGTCTTTTTAATTTTATAACCACCCCAGTAGTTGTCTAAACTATAATTTAAATGATCTACTGCTTCTTCATGTGTTCTTGGATCGCCACACCAAAACATTAGTTGACTGGTGTAACAGCAACATTGTTCTAGTAAATCAAAACTACTACTGGTCATTTTGATAGCATTGTATTTGTCATCATCATACATTTCGATCATCACGTTATCATAATCGTACCCTATTTGTGTAGGATATAAAAATATCTCGCCTGGATTTCGTTCCATACTAAAACGATCAACCCATTCATCTTCTAAATAATGAAACTGTTCACCAAACTTCAATCCAAAATTTTGTAGATTTGTTTCTTGTGTAACAGTTGTTGTTACGTCTCTTAATACTTTGAGTGAATGGAAAATATCAACCAACTTTTCAATATGTCTCGTAAGTCCTTGGTCATTTAGAACACGATAGATTAGTATACATTGTGTTTGCATAGGATTAAGTATATCCTGGTGTACTATTAGCCCCCATTGGTGATCTATTTTTCCAGCATCCATTTTATACCATTCTTGTAATGGAATAAACTTTTGCAAAGTATTATCAATCTTAGTAAATGCTTGTCCACTACTCATTACGGTGTGTCCTAGTATGTCACTCAACGGTATGTTGTCAGTTTTGTATGCATCTGCAATTTCATTCCATTCTTCTATTTTATCATTGAGAGCAGGAATGATTTCGTATAATCTTTCTAATGCTTGATGAACCAGATACACATTCCAATGTGTTATATATGGTTTACCGATAATATCTAACTCCAACTCAAACCAGTCTGCAAAGATATCGCATTTGATTAGTTGTTTTTCTTTTTTATCGTTTTGTAATTCAAGCTCAAACTTCATACTTGCTCCATAGTTTATAAAGCTCTGCAAAGTCAGAATTGAAGTCTGTTTTACGCATTGTATCTATACTGCGAATATATTTGTTGAGGGCGGGCCACTTGTCGCTCCAATCCTCGCTATTCATAAAGTTTGTCATATTCTTTAATTCTTGCACTTTATTCTTTTCTGGGTATTTCAGCATGAAGTTATCAATTTTTTCTGTTATAATTTGTTTCATTTCCTTAGGTAATACTTTAGCACACATGTACTGTGGATAGTGTAACACGCCAGGATGAAACATTCCTTGGTGATCATGTATTCCAATTTTTTTATAGTTTTGATCAAACAAAAACTGTGCAAAGTCTGGCAAATACCAAATGTTTAATGCACTTACAGTACACAATACTTTACCAACAATATGGTCAGCCGCGTTTTCTACTTTGTCCAGTGTTTCGTGTACAGTTTTCCAATTAGTTGGATAGCGTAACCATTTGTTCATTTCGCCTATGCCATCTATACTAAGCATAAGTTCTACAAACTTAAAGTGACCCCACAGTTCTAATATATCATCTGGCATAATAGTACCATTGGTATGATAGCGTAGTTCTATATGTTCAGCATGTCCACTTTCGACACATTTCTTTAAGAAACGTCTGTGGTTCTTTAAATATAAAGGCTCGCCGCCTGCAAATATAAAGTGACGCATTCCGGCTAACAATGGATCTATCTCTTGTTCCCAAAACTCATCATCAGCGGCCCAGTCATATTTGTTGTTGCAATGGTCTTGTATTTTCCAATCCCAGTCACCTTTTACTTCAGGATTGTCGTGACTTAGATCTCTAATCTTTTCTGCATCTTTGACCCATTTACTAGAGTCAGTTGGTCTACACATAACACATTGTACATTACAAGTATTACCTAACCGTAAATCTAATGTAATAACATCTTGATCCAAACTGCCATCTTCGTTAGTGCTGGCTATTAGTTCGTCAACATATTCTCTTGTTAATTTCTTTACCCATAGATTGTTTTCATTCATTCTATGACTACGAATACCTGCCGCTTCTTCTTTCCAGCAATGCATACATGCTTTTAGTGCTTTGCCGTTGAGCATATCTTTTCTAGCATTTTTCCAATAGTAACTGTTCCATACTGCATTTATATCAGCATTGTTTAAGTTAATACGTTGGTCTTGTGTAGGCTGAGCTAGACAGCAAAGCAAAGCTGTGCCGTCTGTATAAGTTGCCATGTGCATCCATGGAAGAATACAAAATTTCTTTCCATAGTCTTCCAAAAAATCTTGTGCCATTATTCTACCAACTTTCTAACATTTTGATACAAGTCATCATCAACAATACTAAAGTTGGTATTACGCTGTCTGTCCCATACTTCTGTCATCTTCACAAAGTCTTGTAATTGTTCTTTCCAATTATCTAACTGTGGTTGTTCCAAATATCCTACGATACCATCTACACTATTCTTAATTAACCAGTTCTTCTCATATAATATATTACACTGTTCTTTAAATTCAAGCAATCTATTTTTTGCATTCTGTCTCATTTCAACAGGAAGATTTCTCACATCTAAATACGGAGGATGTGTATTAATTAATATGTCAACACCAATACTTTTCCATTCTATTTCTGGCTTTCCTGCATAAAATTCTTCGCCTAACTCGTGTGCAAGCCATAGTATTTCGTGTATTCGATTTATGTTGTAGATTTGTAGTACAGGACTTATATTGCTAGAAACGTTTGGTAAACTTAATATGCTTCTATAGTTTCTAAGTATAATGTCCCAACTCTTAGTGCCTCGTATAAATTCATTTACAACGCCTACACCATCTAAACTAGCATTGATGTCTACACTTTCAAATTTACCAATACTATCCAAAAACTTTTGATTAGCATTTGTACAGTTGGTATTCATAAACACATTAATATGTTTACTATGACCTTGTTCAGCGGCATAGTTTAAAAACTGCATGTTGTTTTGAATCATAGTTGGCTCACCACCTGTCATGTAAACTTTTCTTAGTTTAGGCATCCATTCGTATATGTCTTTCCAAAAATCATCAGCATCAAACTTTTCTCTGTATTCTTTGCTGTTGATCCAGTCTGGACGTTTGCCGTATGTTTTCTCTTGTATTCTGGTATAGTCCTCTTCAACATCTGTGAGCTTGGCATCTTCTTTAGCAATAGTACTACTGTTAAAACTGTTGCACATTCTACAACTAAGATTA